>JGI24711J26586_10002084_pt1 | contig 14565 bp, 13 predicted proteins | sample BioPla3DNA1_FD_26586 | JGI IMG/M metagenome (IMG submission 26586)
CGCAACGGTAACGGTAATGATATAAGCAGCGGTAGTAGGAAGCCCCATGCCCAGGACCAGACAGATTAAACCTGTTAAAATCCCCAGTAGAATAAGATTTCCCTGGGCCAAGACTAAAACCATCGAACTGAATTTGGTCCCCAAACCCGTCATGGTCACACAACCGATAATAATACCGGCCGTAGCACATACCGCGGCTATTCCGACACTATCTTTGGCCCCCAAATAGAGCGCTTCAAAGATTTTTTNGGGTCCCATTCTGTGTTCCTTATAAAACCAGGAAACAATAACGGAGCAAATAATCGCCTGAATGCCCGCCGTTGTTACCGAAGCTTTGGTGATAATTAGTTGATAAATCAACAATATTACTGGGAAGATTAATAATACTTTCTTTAAAACACCATTGGTCTGTAGTTCATCTTTACTAAGCCCACGCAAGCCTGTTTTAATCGCCTCTAAGTCAACCATTANAAACACCGCCAGATAATACAATAAAGCCGGTATAGCAGCGGCTATAGCTACCGTAGAGTAGGGTACTTGCAAAAATTCGGCCATAAGAAGGCCCCGGCACCCATCACAGGAAACATCTGGAAGATAATCTACTAAAAAGATCATCATCAGCACAGCAGCCGCAAAAGTCCAAAGGTCAACCATNACCAGCCCCCATAGATTTGCTAACAGAAATAGAGAGAGTAGCGCCCCAATAATCATAACGATTAGTTCTTTCCGTAATTTCATCCTCTTTGATTACCTTTCTTCCTGTAAATAGTAGCTCCTGGACATAATTACCTTGACATTTTGGGTACAAAAGGATATATGTTTTATTGTGAACCCTTAACATAACTCATATGAAAAGAGGGGTATTATGGCCGAATATGCTAAAGCGCCTTGTGCGGAAAAAGAAGAAGAAAAATCAATAAAATCGATCGAAAGAGCTATTGAGATAATCTATTTTTTGTCTGAAGGTGAAAGAGGGCTTGTCGAGATAGCTAACCATTTTCAATTAAGTAAAGCAACCGCTCATCGACTCCTATCCTCTTTAAAAGCTACCGGTTTAGTTAGTCAAAATAACGTCACCAAACGCTATATGGTCGGCCATGGTATATACCGGCTGCTGAATAATTTGTTTTCATCCAACAACAGTGCCCTGATCACTCTCTCCAGAAATTCAATGTACCGGCTTAAGGAAATCAGCGGCGAAACGATCAGTATCCATATTCCTTATGGCGGCAGCAGATTGTGTGTTTCGGAAATTAAAAGCGACAAAGAGATTATTTACACTGCGGGGATAGGCGCTATTGCGCCTATTTATCTTGGAGCAGCGGGCAAAGCGCTTCTGGCCTTCATGCCTGAAAATAAGCGTAAACAACTCCTCAAGAAATTCACTAATGTTCCCAATCTCAATCAGGAATTACTCACTAAACAGCTTGAACAAATAGCGGAAAATCGTTACGCTTTAAGCTTTGGAGAAAGAATCTACGGCTCCGCCTGCCTTGCCGTCCCGATCCTCATCAAAGAAGAGGCAATAGCCGCCTTGTGTATCCTGGGACCTAGTTTCCGCCTGACGAAAGCGGATTTGGAAAGGATGATCCCCCATATTCAGCATGAAGCAAACTTAATTGAACAAGCTCTTCGTGCAGACTGATTATTACCGGGAACAAGTATTAGCTGGGAAGGTTCATGAAGCCATTCCCAGCTATTTTTTTATCTTGCCAGGTCACTGTTTCAAGCACTTTAGCAAGTGTTCCGCTCCGGTCCAGGGATCCAATTCGCCCTTGGCTACTTGTGAACTGCACTCTTCCCACTTTCCGTTTTCCTGTAACTTTTGCAGGGCTTCCGCGAGAATGGCCTCTTTTAACTCTTCCATAAGCTCATTTTTAGCCATGGCCAATTTATTCATGGAGAGTACCCCCGCACTGGACGCATACAGATAATACTTTTCAATTTCCGCAACAAGTTCCGGCACCCCGGTGCCGTCTGCCGCTATGACCTTAAGCACTGGTGGCATCCAGCCGCCGTGCTTTGGACCAACGATTTGGGACATCTTGATTAAATCACTGACCGTCCGATCCGCCTCCGGCAAATCGGCTTTATTGACAATGTAAATATCACCGATCTCCATAATTCCCGCTTTTAAAGTCTGAATATCATCACCCATATTAGGGGTGTTAACCACAACTACCACCTGGGCAAAATTCCGGATTTCGATTTCCGATTGTCCGGTACCAACTGTTTCAATGATTATTCGTTGATAGCCCGCAGCATCCAGAACTTTGATTGTTTTGCCGATAGCTTTACTGAGTCCGCCCAAATACCCCCTGGTAGCCAGACTGCGGATATAGAGATTCTTATGAACCTGGGGCATCCTGATCCGATCACCTAATACCCCCCCACCAGTGAACACACTACTGGGNTCCACTGCAATAACGGCTACTTTGAACCCTTTTTCCAGGTAATTGCTAATCAGTTGGTTGGTCAGGGTGCTTTTTCCTGCGCCGGGGGCCCCTGTTAACCCTATGACAACGGCATTTCCCGTATGCTGGTAGAGCTGTTTCAGTTGCTCCAGCGCATCCGGTTCACCATTTTCAATCTTACTTATTAACCTGGAGATTGCACGAATTTCCCCCTGTAAAACAGCTTCGGCCATACTCATTTTTTTCTCCTATCAGTCAAGGGCTTCGATAATGATAGCATCTCCGTGTCCAACCGCTCCGCAAATCGCGGCAATACCGAACCGTTCACCCCGACGGCGCAGTTCATAAGCAGTATGCATAATCAGGCGTGCTCCGGTGGCTCCTACCGGATGTCCGATGGCGCAGGCCCCGCCGTGCACATTGATGCGTTCCCGCAATTTTTCGGTTTTGGCCATGTCCTTGTCACATAAGTTCAGGGAACTGACCAAGGGCATCGAAGCAAAAGCCTCGTTGATTTCAATCAGTTTCATATCATCAAGCTTCAGGTTGTTCGCCGCCAAAAGCTTCATAATGGCAATAGAAGGCACTACCGGGGACAAACGAGGTTCGTAGCACACCGACAGCCAATCCACGATTCTGGCCAGCGGTTTTAAGCCACGTTTTTTGGCTTCACTTTCCGCCATGAAAAGAATGGCCGTAGCCCCGTCGTTAATCCCGGAAGCGTTACCGGCAGTTACGGTCGGGCTGCCGTAAACGGTTTTCATTTTGGCCAGTTTCTCCACGCTGGTATCTTTTCTGACGTGTTCATCCCTGGTGAAAAGAATCGGGTCCGCTTTTTTCTGCGGTACTTCAATCGGGAAAGTTTCCTCATCAAAATAACCTTTTTGCTGGGCTTCATAAGCTCTCTTATGACTAAGCACCGCCCATTCGTCCTGTTCCTTTCTGCCCATGCCCCATTCTACGCCGACTTCACCGGCATATTGGGCCATCGGAGCTTTCAGGTACGGGTTTCTGACTACCAGCATATCCTGTACTTCAAAGTCACCGATTCTGGCTCCCCACCGGATCTGGGGAATCATATAGGGGACATTGCTCATGCTTTCAAATCCACCGGCTAAAACGATCTTGACACGGCCGGCCATAATCCTCTCAAAACCCAGCCCAACAGCGGTCATACTGGAGCAGCAGGCCCGGTCGACTTGCAGGGCATTGAGCTCTTTCGGCCAGTCATTGGCTAAGATAACCTGGCGGACAGGGGCTAAGCCGGCCCCCGGCATATTATTACCCATAATCACGTGATCAATGTCCTTCGGATCGATTACCCCTTCGACTGCCTTGGCCGCCGCCATGGCCCCAAGCTCCACAGCGGTAAAATCTTTCAAGGTTCCCCCAAATTTTCCGAACGGTGTCCTTTTTGCACTTACGATTACCACGTTTTCCATAATGATGTCATCCTCCTCTTGTTTGGCCTCTTCCGGCCCTGACTCTCCTCAGTCTTGCCTTTCCTGGTACAGCTTTTTCACATAGCTTACGATTTCTTGCATGGTGCTGCCCGCTGGGAAGATTTCTTTAATGCCTGCCTTTTTCAGTTCCCCGATATCTTCAACCGGGATTACTCCCCCGGCAATAACGGGTATATCATCCGCATTCTTTTCGGCAAGCAGCTTTAAGATTTCCGGAAGGAAGAACATATGCGCTCCGGAAAGAATACTAATGCCAATTACATCCACATCCTCCTGAATGGCGGTATCAACAATCATCTCCGGAGTCTGGCGCAGGCCGGTGTAAATTACTTCCATTCCGGCGTCCGCCAAGGCTCTGGCCACTACTTTGGCTCCTACCTCATGGCCGTCGAGCCCAGCCTTCGAGATTAGAACCCGGATCTTTTTCTCCCCGCTTTGCAAAACCACAAGCTAGCCCTCCTTCCGTTAAAAATTAGGTGTAACCTGATATTCACCAAAAACTTCCCGCCACACATTACAGATTTCGCCGATGGTGGCGTACGCTTTAACCGCCTCCAGCACCGGTTCCACAGAGTTTTCACCCTTCAAAGCCGCTTGCCGGACTCCTTCCAATGCTTCCCGCACTTTGGCCGAATCCCGCCGGGCCTTTAAGTCTCTCAGACGGCGAAGCTGGGTTTCTTCCACCCTGGGATCCACCCGGAAAGCGCCCAAGGGCAATTTTTCATCGCTTTTGAAAATATTCACCCCTACCGAAACCCGTTCGCCTTTTTCGAACTCCTCCATCCGGCGAATGGCGCCTCTGGTGAGTACCCCTTGATAATAGCCTTTCTTAATGGCATTCATGGAGTTCCCGTATTCCTGCTCGATTTTCGCCAGTTCCCCCAGGATATTGTTGGCGATATCGGAAGTTAAGCTCTCCACATAATATGAACCACCCAGGGGATCCGCCGTTTTGGAAAAGCCCAACTCATAGGCGATAATTTGGCTGGTCCGGATGTTGACCTTGCAGGCTTCGTCGTTGGGCGTGGCCATGGCTTCGTCATAAGAAGCATTGTATAGGAAGTTTACCCCCGCCAGGGCATAAGCCAGCGCGGCATAACCGATGCGCACCACATTATTAATGGGCTCTTTAAGGGTTTCCCCGCCGTGGGAATAGGCCGACATCCTCAAGGCCATAGCTTCCGGCTTGGTGGCACCGTATTTATCCCGCATCAGCTGCGCCCATACTTTGCGGGCCGCCCGTCCGGCCGCTACCGTCACAAAAAAATCCTCCCGCTCATCAAGGTAGAGACAGAGCAGCGGGCCGATTTGGTCGATGGTATAGCCCCGTCTGATTAATTCGTCGATGTAAACTAACCCGTTAGCCATGGCGTAAGCGGTAGCATTGGTGGAACCTGCCCCCGCCGCATTAATGTGGTTACCGCAGAAGGTAATCGGCCGCCAATGGGGGGCCTTGTTGATACACCATTCCACCGCGTCACAAGCCAGCTTCACGGCGCTTTCCATCGGGTAAATATATGTGCCGCGGGCAATGTACTCTTTCAAGGGGTCGTTTTGCAAATCCACCAGATAATCACTGGGTTTTAAGCCCTGTTTTTCACCCAGGGCAAGATAAAGGGCTAAACCGATGGGTCCCATGGAGTTAACCAGGATATTGACGCTTTTCACACTGTTTAACGGAATCCCGTCAAACAGAAGCTCCATATCCTCCAGGGAATCAATGGCCACCCCGACCCGGCCGATCTCGCCCTTGGCCAGCACATGGTCGGAGTCATAGCCGATCTGTGTGGGCAAATCAGCGGCAATCTGTAATTCATCAGCTCCCCAGGCCACAATTTTTTTAAAACGGTCATTGCATTGCTCGGCGTTGCCAAAGCCTGAATAAACATTGATGCCGAATACTTCTCCCCGGTTCATGCTGGGCGTTACGCCCCGGGTAAAAGGATATGCTCCGGGGAAACCAACATCCTTTAGATAGTCAAAACTCCTTTCCTCCAAATCCAAGGGTGAGTAAACCGGGTTTATGGTATGGCCTACGTCATTTTTAAATTGCTGCTGCCGTTCAGGGTGTTTTTGGACATACTCGCCATAGGTCTTTTCCCGCCAGTGGTCATAGGCAGCCTTTAATTTGCAGTTTTCGGATACTGTAGCTTGCTGTTTGCTGTTACAGGTAGTTTTTAGTTTGTCCTGTTGGTTGTTCAAGTTTTTCCCTCCTCCAAGCTTTACCGAAGGTTCCTGCTTAGATAATTTTCTTTTCCATCAAATCTTTGACTTGCTCCTCACTTAAGCCACAAATTTCCTGATAGATTTCAAAATTGTGCTCGCCCACGGTGGGAGCAGTATCAGTGAAGTTGGTATCGGCCAAGCTGAAATGAATGGGGTTCCCTGCCGCTTTAAGCGATGAGATTTCTCCGCAGGTAGGATGCTTGACGTTTAAGATAGCTCCTGATTCAATCAGGTGTTCATCAGCGTACACTTCAGGGATTTCCCGCACGGGAGCGCAGGGGATCGTGTGCTCATTCAAGGCCGCCAGCGCCTCTTTTACGGTAACTGTTTTCGCCCAGTTATTAATGATGGCATCCACTTCATCCGCACATTTGACCCGGTCGGAAATGTCGGCATAACGCTCGTCCCCGATTAAGTCCTCCCGGCCCATGGCCTTCAGGATTCCTTCCCAATGAGCATTGGAACCGCTGGCAATCACAAAATAGCCATCACTGGCCTGGTACGCGTTAAAGGGAGTTAGCCTGGTCAAGCGATTACCGCTACGTAAGGGTATGCCCTGGGTCAGCCAAAAATCGGGGGCCTCATCCATAAGCATAGAGAGTACGCTCTCCATCATCGAAACATTGATTTGCTGGCCTTGTCCCGTTTTCCGGCTGTATTCCAAAGCGGCCAGTATACCGATGCAGGCAAATAACCCGCCACCCTCATCAGCAATACCAAGCCCCATTTTAGTGGGGGGACCATCGGAATGCCCATTGACACTCATGGCCCCGCTCATCGCCTGAATTACGATATCAAAGGCGGGCAAATTTTTATAGGCTTCAATAACACCGAATCCGGTTAAAGAACAGTATACTATCGCCGGATTGGCTTTGGCTAAGACCGGGTAATCCAAACCCAGTTTTTCCATGGTACCCGGGCGATAGTTTTCCACCACCACATCGGCTTTCTCCACCATCTTTAAAAACAGTTCTTTCCCTTCCGGGGTACGCAGATTTAAGGTAATTGCTTTTTTGCCCCGGCAACGTTTTAAAATCGACAGGGAAATATCCTCCGGCGTTTGCCTAGCCACATGTACTCCTTTCGGTCCCGCAAAAGGCGGAGTAGAACGGGCCGGTTCGCCGGTACCGGGCCGTTCTATTTTGATGACCTCAGCACCCATGCCGGCTAAGATCATGGTGCAGTAGGATCCGGCCAAAAACTGCGTTAAATCGAGGATCCTGACGTGTTCCAACGGTTTTGTCATTACTGTCATCCCTTTCTTAAGCTGCCATATTTTGCTCTGATTTTCCGTATAGCGGAACAATCGTTTCTCTATACTATATATATTTTACGTTTATCGGCAAAGTCCTGCTTAGTTTCAAATATTTTTTATAAAAATTTTATTTGGATGAAAATTCCACGCTCAACCCGGATGGGACCTGATTTTAGAAGCATCCCTGTAATTTTTGGAGGAGAAAGGCCATGTTCTGCCCTAACACCCGCAGGTTTTCCATGCCTTTTTCGTCCTGCGCCACTTCCCCGGTTTTCATCCCAAAAACCATGTTCCAGTAAGTGGACCCCACCAAAAACATTTGCATATTGTGCATAAAATGGTTCATGGTATCGAGAGTATGAATCGCTCCCCCGCGGTTAAGGGCGGTAAGGGCCGCCCCTGCCTTATGCCTGAACAAATACCCGTTATATTTGCCCACAATGCCTGCCCGGTCAATAAAGGCCTTCATCTCCGCCGTAACGTCCGCATAGTAGGTGGGTGACCCCAGGATTATCCCGTCGGCTTCCGCCATTTTGACGATACACTCGTTAATGTTGTCCTTTTGGTTGATGCATTGCCCATCCCGCCGTTCGGCGCATTTATAACAGGCCATACAGCCACGGACGGCCTGGCCACCTAATTGGATTAATTCTGTTTCGATCCCCTCTTTTTCCAGTTCCTGAAACACCGCCCGGATCAAAAGGGCGGTATTCCCATCCTTTTTGGGGCTTCCGTTAATTCCCACAACCTTCAATCGCTTCATCCTCCTAAAACGCTGTAATGTCAACAATGCGATAGTTCGAACACTATCTCCGGTTAGGTAACTTTGCGCCGGTTAGCCAATGTTTAGTTTGTGCCGGTAAGTAAAAAATCACCCTTTAATGTTCAGGTGATTTTTTACTTTAAATGGAGGTTACAGAGGAAAGATCAACTTATTAATCAAAATACCGGCTAAACAGGGCCGCAAACTTTTCCGGCGCCAGAATGGTAACCAGGGGAGAACAACCTTCCATTACGGTAAATTGGGCTCCGGGAATCACTTTAGCCGCCTCTTCCGGCATCGGACCAGCCGGCGGATTGCCAAAAGCAGCCACCACAGTCGGCGCTTTAATCCTGGGCAGGCAACTGCCGAAATCCGCATCATCGCAAAGCGCCCAGTGCATGGACTCTACAAACGGCCCGGCCAGGTGCATATAGCTGACCCGAACATCGGTGACCTCTGGGCTTTCACCGTATCTTGCCGCCTTTTCCCAAAGCTGTTGTAAATGGCTACCGTCAGCCATGGGCGGTTTCTGCTGGAAACAGTCAGCATGCCGCAGATTCGGATAGAAAGTAGGATCCGGATGATAACAAACGTGGGCCAAAAGGAGCCCTGTAACCCGCTGGGGATACTGAGCGGCCAGGCGCGCACAGATGTTGGCGCCCACCAGACTGCCTACCAGATAAGCGGAGGAGAGCCCCAGTTTATCCATGAATTCCACGATGGTTTCCATATGCTCCTGAATGGAGAGGTACTTTTCCGGCCGGTCGGAAAAGCCGAAACCGAAAAGGTCCACGGCATAAACAGCATATTTTTGAGCGAGGATATTGCCGCTTCCTTCAAACTCGCCGGAACAATTGGCCGACATATGCACCATAATAACCGGTTCGCCGCTGCCGGCAAAACGATAGTGCATCTGTCCGCGTTTCAGCTCTACATAGGCTTTTTTCATAAGCTTTTGTCCCTTCCGTTTCGTTTTCAAGTATAAAACCAGGCATATTTACCCTGGACAGGGCATCAGACCCTGTCCAGAGTCACTTTATGCTCATTTGGCCGGATACACTTTGTGCTCCAGCACTTTGTAATCATGGAACGGTAAAATAAAGGCATTAAGTGCTTCCATCTTCTTTAGTGAGGCGTCAAAATCCAGCAGGTTAACGTGGGCCGCGGAAAACAGGTGCTTTTGCAGCCCTTTGCCTTCCCAGTTCTCATACTGCATCACCGTGTCGCCTGCCAGGAGATACGGTCCGTCGGTGGTGTTCACCAGGACACACTGGCCGCCGGGCGAATGCCCAGGCGTAAACAAGAGCTTGATGCCATCGTCAATTTCCACATCACCGTTCACAATCTTTAACTGATCGGCTATTTTGATCCATGGTGGAGTCATACCCGCCTTCGGCGATTCATAAACATTCGCGTGAATCTCCAGTGGATCCATGGCATAACAAACTTCCGCTCTCTGCACATAGAAGGACTTGCCGGGAAACTTTTCCCCGTTATAGCAGTGGTCCCAGTGCAGATGGGTAAAGATAAGATAATCAATACCTTCCGGTTTCAGCCCTTCTTTGGCCAGGGCGTTCACCACGTTGCACTCTTCGGGNAAATCAACGGGCAGACCCGGATGCAGGCGTTCCATTTCGGCCTGGGGACCCGGTCCCGTATCCACCACAATGTTCTTGCCGTTCCCTCTGATTAGAAAGCCCAAGGAAGGACTATCCACCTTTACCCCAAAATCCGTAAAAAACTGCAGGATCGACTTCTCATAAGACGGAAAACGTCCGTAATACATGGGGGTTATCGTATAGGTTGCACTGCTTTTTTGACAAGTCATTACTGTTAACCCTCCTTAATCGGCTCTAGCCGGAAAAATATGTTGCTGCTTTACTTAAACCACAAGGACAAGATCGGTACATAAGTGACAATAAACCCGCCGATAGTCGCCGTAATACAGAATGGAATAATACGTTTATAGATATACTCGATCTTCACGCTTTTATCCAATCCACTGGCCACGAACAGACAGGCACCGAAGGGAGGGGTAATTAAACCAATACCCGTAACAATGTTGGTAATGACCCCGAAGTGAACCGGATCAATGCCTAAATGCAGGACGACCGGCACAACGAGAGGTACCGCCAGCAGGATAATGGTAATTACGTCCACAAAACAACCCAGGAACAGGAAAACCAAGTTAATCATTAATAACAGTACATACTTATTGGTTACGGTATCCATCAAGGCACTGGTAATATACTGCGGAATGCCTTCCATGGTCAGCACCCAGCCAAAAAAGGTGGCGCAAGCAATTAGGAACATAATGGAGGACATGCTGAGAAACGCATTTAACAAGGCTTGGTAAATCGCCTTTAAATTCAATTCCTTATACACCAGCCATCCGATTATCAGGGCGTAAAGGCAGGCTGCCGCCGCCGATTCGGTGGGTGAAAAAACCCCTGTATAAATTCCGCCCAGGATAATCAGCGGGGTAATTAAGGCCCAGAATCCATCTAAAAAGGAGGCCAGTATGCCCTTTTCCGGTTTGACCTGATTGGTCGCCATCCCTTCTCTCCTGATAATGATATACCCGGTAAGGCAGTAGATTAGGCAAGCGATAAGCCCCGGGATAAGGGTCCCAATCATCATATCCCCAATGGAGGCGTTCGCCAGGGTACCAAAGACAATGAGGGTGATCGAAGGGGGAATCATCGGTCCGAGGGTTCCGCCGACCGCTTGTACTGCTAAGGCAAAATTCTTATCATAGGTCCCGTCCTTCAGCATTTCGGGATACATGATTTTACCGATCGCCGCGGTGGTGGCCATCGCCGAGCCGGAAAGAGCACCGAAAAAGGCGCTGGCCACGAAACCAATCAGAGCAAGGCTTCCCCGCAAGCCATACAAAAAGCACTTCGCCATATTAACAAGGCGTTTGGAGATACCACCCTGCAGCATTAACTCCCCGGCCACCATGAAGAAGGGAATCGCCAGCAGGGCAAAGGAATCACACCCTACAAAAAGTCGCTGCGGGAACATCTGCAGGCTTTCGACATTGCCGAAGGCCACGAGGGTGATAATTCCGGTCATCCCTAAACTTACAGCAATGGGAATACCCAGGATCATTAACAAACAGAGCAGACCGAAAACAATAATGGTTTCACCTAACATTGTGCATCCTCCCCTTCCCCGGCAGCCTTGGGCATGAATTCTCTGATACATTTAATTATGGAATTCACACAACCCATAAAAGCGCCGATTGGTATAGGGGCATAAATCAGGGTAAATGGCGTATAGGTGGCGGTGGACACCCGCCCTTCCATCATTTGGAGCAGTTTTACGCCATAGTAGAACATCACAAAATAGAAGATAATCTGTACAATGTGTTGAAAGATCCGCAGAACCAAACCGCCTGTCCTGGACTTGCGATTCACGAAGTCGGAAAACATGGTAATGGTGGCAAAACCGGCACTACCGCTGACAAAATAGATGCCAAGCATGATGGCCGCTACAAAGAGATAACGCATCGTTTCTTCCGTCCAGGTGATCCCCCAGCCGAGGAAATAACGGGCCATAAACTGGTAGATGGCCAGGATGACCATGAGACCGGTGAGCAGCGCCAGGACAAATTCAAAGGCCTTTTCAATTTTGTCCAGTATCTTGTGCATTAAATTACTCCCCTAACGCTCTAATTTTATCGATCCATTCTCCGTATTTTTCATAATACTTGTCATAAACGGGTTTTACCGCATCTCTAAAGGCTTGATGATCGATTTCATCGTCGGTATAGGACACGCCTAATTCGATTAGTTTTTGTTTTACTTCCACATCCTGTTCTAAACAGTCCACATAGTGGCGCTCCATGGCTTTGGTGACACCTTCTTGCAGACCTTCCTGCAGTTCCTTCGGCAGAGAATTGAACCAGTCAAGGTTGGCTACGATAAAGGTCGGGCTGTAGAACATCCCTATCTCGCCAACATGTTTCTGCACTTCATAGAGTTTTGCGGTGTAGTAACCGGTGTTAATGGTGCATACGCCATCAATGGTGTTTTGTTGCAAGCCGGTATATACTTCGGTCCACGCCATCGGCACAGCCTGAGCGCCTAAAGCATTGATGGAGTCAAGAATCAGCGGGCTGTCCATGGCACGAATCTTTAATCCCTTCAAATCAGCAGGGGTTTTGATCGGTGTGTTGGAGGTGGAGATATGGTACGGACCGCTGGCGGAGCCCATGCCCAGGTATTTAATATTGTGAGCTTCCAGGGTTTTCGCCATTTCAATCGGAATATCGCTCCTACAAACCTTTACAAAATGCTCATAGTCATTGAACAGGTAAGGCATATCGAACACATTGAAGACATCGGAAATGGTTCCCATGACCGAATAGGGGTCGGCAATTTTGAAGGTCCCCATGGTCAACCCTTCCAGCACGTCACGTTCGCCACCCAACTGGCCACTGGGATAGAGCTCCAGATCGATTAAGCCGTTGGTCGCTTTATTGATCTCTTCATCGAGGAATTCCAAGGTTTGCCATTGAATGTGCTTTCCGTTCACAGGAGTGACGGTAGTCCCAATCTTTAAGACTTGCTTTTCAAAATTGTCGAGGGAAGCGGTTCCGCCTGAGTTGCTGTCGCTCGGGGTTTCGGTTTGTCCACCACAAGCGGTTAAACCAATGAGGCTGACAATCAGTACCAAAGCTAGTAGGGTTTTGCTCGTTCTTTTCATTTAATTCTTCCTCCTCTTTTTACGATGAATTTTTCCAACAGTACTAGGATTGGGATGCCCCATGGGACTGTTTGATGGGGATTCGCTTTAACTCCTGCTCTCTGACTTAATTTCGGTCAATTTAATAATTTTCTCGACTCCGTCCAGAGTCTCAAGCTTAGCAACCGTTTTCACCAAGCCATTGAGCTGTTCCGCCGAGATGGGAATTTCATCGGCCATCTTGCGAATCATGTCCACATCCGTTTGGAAATCCAAACTGTAAAATTTTTCGGTAACATCCATCTTCCGAAAGTGTTTCGTCCCGTCTTCCATCTCGACCGTAATCCGCGAACACAACAAATTGACATCCGGTTTGCCTTCCACCTGAACCCGCTTCACCATCGCCAGAATTTCCGGGTCGTCAAACTTCAGCAAATCATTGTAGGTCAGCCGGCGGAAGAGCAGAGCGTTACTCACGCAAAAGGCCACACTGTTTAAGGTTTGGCTTTGCGTTTCAAAAGGTCCCATATACTTGTGCCCGGGATAATTGGCCTCAAATTCGTTCATTTCTACATACACACTTTTGATTTTACGGGGGNCAATGTTTTTTTCCTCGGCTAAACTAATGGCGTTTACCACATTGGTATTGTTCTGAATGCAGGTAGGATAAAGTTTAAATAAGACATTCATGGTTTCCCATTGGGTGCCCATGTTTTGGGTGATCTGGTCCAGATTTTCGGTGGTTCCGGCAAAAGCTTTGTAGAACGCTTCCAGAGCCGTGGGCGCCGCTACCGCACCTTCCTTCGCCAATAACGCCGCCAGCACCCCGTTCCGAGCCGCAAAACCTTCCTGGAACCGCCATTCCATCGTACCCTGGGCCAATGACTCGGCGGTACCTCCGGCCACCCCGGCCGCAAAGCCCAAAGCATGAGCCATTTGTTCTTCCGTAAGGTTGAAGAGCAAGCCGGCCACGGTGGTGGTGCCCAAAATACCGTAGATGGAACTGGCCCGAAAACCTCTTTGCGAGCTCAGTTTCGTAAAATCTTTCCCCAGCAATCCCATCACTTCATAAGCAGCCGTAACGGCCGTAAGCAGTTCTTTTCCGCTTTTCCCCTCGTTTTCAGCCAGGGCTAAAGCCAGTGGGATACTAAGCGATCCGGTATGGGTTACACCATGGGTATCACCCTGCACCCGATTCAGAAACATGGTACTATTCACAAACGCGGCATCCAGCACGGACACCTTTTGCCTATCCCCAATGATCGTGGCCTGAGCAGGCGAAGGATTGGCGCTAATCACTCTTTTCGCAATCTTTACCGCTTCCAGGTCGTAACCTGCTAAACCCATACAGATGGCATGCAGGATGCAGGTTTTAATTTTTTCGACAACCGGTTGGGGGATATCCTCGTACTTCAAGTGGCAAACAAATTTGGCGAGTTCCTGGGTCAGTGTTGCCATTTAATAAATTCTCCTCTCCATCTGTTTTCGCTGTCGGTTTCTTATAACCTAACCCCCTTTTTTCATAGCATCGCCTCCTCCGGACTCCTTGTTTTATATTTAAATAAAAATTTCACAATAAACCTAAAAAGTACACAATTTCCTCATAGCGAAACAATTGTTTCTGTTTTAATGTAATTCGATGCGGTTCCGGAAAATCCTTTTATATTTATTTTATTTTTTATAGGATTTATTCCCAGGCCCCTCCCTCTGCTTTTGCCGTTCATATAATACCTTTTTGTCATGCCACCTGAG
>JGI24711J26586_10002085_pt1 | contig 14564 bp, 12 predicted proteins | sample BioPla3DNA1_FD_26586 | JGI IMG/M metagenome (IMG submission 26586)
TTCTTCCTCACCGGAGGCTGCCTCTTCAGAAGCTGTTTCTTCGGAAGCTGTTTCTTCGGCAGTCGTCTCTTCGGAAGCTGCTTCTTCGGAAGCCGTCTCTTCGGGGAGTTCATCATCCGGGTTACTCGACGGCTGATTGATGTCTTCGTCGGGAAGTGCGGTGATTGTTCCATCCAAATCAGGAATATCCGGTACTTCTGCTTCACAGTCAGACTGCTGTTCAACCACGGTCTCGGCTTTTGTTCCGGAAGACAGATCAAAGCCCGGAGTAATAGCCGCAGTATTTGCGTCGATAGTTATGGCAGGCAATATAAGCGCATATGTAGTTATGAACACGACAGCAGCGGCGGCAATCAGAAACAGCCGCCGGCTCAAATGCCGAAACATTCGTTTTCTCTGCTTTTTATCTTTCTTGATGTTCATATTCTTTCTCCCGGAATTGTACTCGATTTGGTTTGCGTTCTCCGAAATGTGATTCGGTTCAGTTGATTTTTCCGATTTCGCTGACCGGCCATAACTTGAAGATTATCTTGCCGACGATCTGTTCTTCGGCAACACAACCAACGACTGTACTTCGCGAATCAATAGATACGTTACGGTGATCCCCTAAAACAAAGAGACGGGATTCGGGAACCTGATACGGAAACTCCAGGTCGCACTCACCGAGCGATTTTTCGGATATATACGGCTCATCTAATTCGATATTATTGACATATACGGTGCCGTCCTCCGTTATGTCAACCCATTCTCCCGCCGTAGCTATAACGCGCTTGACGAGAATTTTATTGTTGTAATAAAAGGCGATTACATCGCCGGATTCGAACTCGCTACCCTTTAAAGAGAGAACGATGTTTCCATCTCCAAGGGTGGGAGTCATGGAAGTGCCGTAAATCTGCAGCACCGGCAGCAACAGCACAGCTACCAATACCGAAATCGCGGCTACGGTTATAAGGGTGTAAACAGTACTGCGCAGCGTGGTACGGTATCTGGTCCGGTATCTTACTCGATTAAGTTCCGCGCTGAGTTGTTCGGCTGTCGGATAACCGGTTTCTAAGTTTTTATTTTTTGCTTTCACCGTATCTCCTGAGGGGCAACCCCGCGGTTATTTTCGTTTCGGATTCACATTTAATTATAAAGCAACCCGAATCCGCAACGAATTGTTAATATTCGGCGAAGTCGGGAAGTCATTTGACTTTGTTCCGTTATATTTTTTTATATATTTCATGGTATGATAACATTTTATTTATCCGCATGTGTTAAATCTGATATAACTTTATGTTAATTTTATTTTAACGGAACATTTGGCCGACCAGCAAGGTTTTGATTAAATATGAATAAAATAACATCTTTTTAGTCTGTTTTGTTATTGTAATACGACTTTTATTTGTATAATTATAAGTTTCAGGGCGTTACTGTGTATTATTATAAGTTTATCGGAATATTTTTACAGCGCCTTTTTTAATATTATTTTTTTACATAATATATGTTTGGAGTATTATATCATATTAGAGCTTTTTTGTAGTGTGACAATATGTCACTATTTTGTAAATTTTTGTTATTTTTAGCATTTTATCACATTATCTTGTTAGTACGATAAAGTCAAGGTACAAAATATGTCATGCGCTGAATTATACTGACAGTATATTAAAGATAATTCTTTAATAAAAAAATGCCGCCTCTTTTATAAAGGCTGCAGTTTTTTGGGGCTGCGCTTGGATCAACCAGGTTTTTCTTTTTCAGGCTTGGATAATCGCCCAAAGAATCCTGATGCCATTTGCTATTTACAAATGGAAACGGAAAATATATCTAATAATACCATACAGTTACATAAATACATATTATGGCGCTTTGTTTCTTTATTTCAATATCCATCCGTTGTCGCCGTGGTAGATCATCTGCTTTGTCATACCGCCGTCGATGCAGATGTTTTCTCCGGTGATAAATCCGGCTTTGTCGGAACAAAGGAACAACACCATATTTGCTATGTCTTGCGGGTTGCCGACTCTCCCGGCGGGGTGCTGCGCCGCGTCCGGACCTTCATATACGGTATAGGCGGTATCGATCCAGCCGGGGGAGATTGAGTTTACCCGGACTTTTCCCGAAAGGCTGACTGCGAGGGCATGCGTCAGCGCGGCGATGCCGCCTTTTGCCGACGTATAGCTTTCCGTCTGCGGCTGGCTCATGCGATCGCGCGATGAGGAGATGTTTATAATGCTTGCTCCGGCTGAAAAATAAGGCATGAACAGTTTTGAAAGGTAAAATGGGGCGGTTACTCCCACCTTAAGCGCGTATTCAAACTCTTCGTAGCTTATCGAATCGATGCCGCCAGAAAAAGGCGCGGCGTTGTTGATAAGATAATCGACATGACCGAAGTCTTGTATGACTTTTTGAGCGAAGCGCTCTAATGTCGCCTTATCGGCAAGATCGCCCCTGAAATATTCGTTTTCGCGAATGTCGATCAGGCACACTTTTGCTCCGGCTTTGGCAAATTCCTCGCAGATGCATTTCCCTATGCCGTGCGCTCCGCCGGTTACGACTGCAACTTTATTTTCGAAGTCCATTTTTTACCTCTTTTTTGTCTTCCGGCTATATTTAACACTGCCATGTTTTTAGTTTGATTAATTATATACCGTAAACAACGGCGCCGATTACGGCGGATATAACAATAAGCATTATCGGAGACAGTTTCTTCTTGGCTATCCGCTTATATACAAACATGGCAATCAATAATAGCGCGGTGATGACGATTGATTCAATGCTGAGTTTCGGGCTTGAAAATTCTCCCAGACAGTTTTTAAATATCATATAAAGACCGGTTGCCAGGATAATACCTATCATACACGGGGACAAACCGCGCAGAACTGCCTGAACATATTTGTTTTTCAGCGCGGTTTTCAGGAAGACCGTCACCAACAAAATTATCAGGAATGCCGGCAGAACTACCGCGAGAGTGGCTACCACGGCGCCCAAAACTCCGCCCTGAGCGCCTCCGACATATGTCGCAACATTTACCATAATTGAGCCGGGAGTGCTTTCGCTTACAGCTACCATGTATGTCAGTGATTCTTCTGTCATCCATCCGTATGACAGAACAACATCACGAATCAGAGGGATGGCTGCGTAAGCGCCGCCGAAGGCAAAGCATCCGACTTTCAGAAAACCGAGAAACAGCTCAAGATAAATCATTCGGCCGCACCGGCTTTCTTCTTCGATACGTCTTTTATGATAAAAATAGTTAAACTGACTGCAGCGGCAATAAGCATCAAGCTGATGGATGAGAAGTTCCATGCAAAGATGTTTATGCACAGCATAACAACGCAGGAACATACCATGATAGCTGTCGATAATATGTCTTTTTGCATTTTATTTGCCATATTTATCGCTGCGTCTAAAATTAAAATGCCGACGGCGATTTTGATGCCCCTGAAAGCATTTGCGATAATGGTAAACTCGAGAAAGTTATCGAAAAATATCGAAATCAGATAAATAACCGCAAATGACGGCAGAATGACTCCCAATGTGGCGACGATCGCGCCGATTATGCCGGCTTTTTTATATCCGGTGAAGGTGGCGCAGTTAATGGCAATGGGTCCGGGGGTTGATTCGGCGATGACGGTCAGATTCATCAGCTCATCGTCGGTGATCCATTCTTTTCGTTTAACGCAGTCATTTTCTATCACGGAAATCATGGCGTAACCGCCGCCGAAGGTGAATAATCCAATTTTAATGAAGGTAAGAAAAAGCTCAATTAATAATTTCATGTGTCCTCCGGCGCTCTACGCTCCGAGCAAACTCTGGTCGAAAGCGAAGAGCGCCTCGTTTATTTCAAAAATGTTGTATTTTTCATTTTCAATGAAATAGCTGATTATTATGTCAAATTTATTTGAGCGAGAGAGGGCAAAGCCGGCTTTCATCAGCATCTCCTTCGTCTCATCCAAAGACAGCTCGAGAGCGACGGCAAAAGCGATAGCCGTCGGCTTGCTTGGTTTATACAGCTTATCGGAACGGATTTTTGAGAAGAGCTTGCGGTCGATGTTCGCCTTTTTGTAGCACTCGGCGTCCGTCATTCCGGATTCGTCGATCTTACGCAGCAGCATCTGAGAAAAACTTTCGTCTATTTGATTCAGCGCATCGTTGAGGGACATTGCGCTCTTTTCCGGCTGCGATGCGTAGGAAAGCATCTCCGGCGCTTCAGCTGCTTCATTAACAACAGCAGACTCGCGGGACGACTTGCCGTCCCGGAAAATGCCCAATCGACGCCTGCGTTCGGGGAAACGGTCGGTTTGTTCGTCCACATAGTTATCATCGATGTATTCGGAGATGTCGGAGAACAGCTTTTCACTTATCTGATATGACTTCCTGTCGAAAATGACGATATAGATCGTCATGTCGTTCATGAGCAAAAAGTCGCTGATGGTGTCGACGGCTATCCGAAGCGCCTGATCTTTGGGATAGCCGAAGATACCTGAGGAAATCAGCGGGAAAGCAACTGTCTCGCATTCATAATCTTTTGCCAATTCGAGGGAAGATTTGTAACAGGAGATGAGCAGTTCGCGCTCTCCGCAGTTACCACCACGCCAGCGCGGTCCGACGGTGTGGATGACATATTTTGCGGGCAGTTTGTAGCCCTTTGTGATTTTGGCGCTCCCGGTTTCGCAGCCGCCGAGCGTTATGCATTCCTTTAGCAGTTCGGGGCCGGCGGCGCGATGGATGCTGCCGTCAACGCCGCCTCCGCCTAAAAGAGTTTCGTTTGCGGCGTTGACTATGGCGTCGACTTGCATTTTTGTGATGTCGTTTCTTACTATATGTAAGGGCATAAGGGGTAAACCTCGCTTTTGTAATATTTGTTATTAAGTCAGATTACAGCTTCAGTCCGCTAAACCACTCGGCGAGTTCTGCTTTGCCTGTATTAGCTTTGAACACCTTTCCCTCAATCAGTTTTGCTCCTTTGCAGCTCGGTGCAAGTTTTTCGTTTGTTTTGCCAATGCCGCTGCTGCCGGATGTCGCAAATGGAATGACGGTCATTCCTGTCAGATCATAGCTTTCAAGAAAGGCGTTAATTATAGTCGGCGCGACATACCACCAGATGGGAAAGCCGACAAGCAGAATGTCGTATTCTTTATTTTCAAGTTTATCACACCTGCCGAGGATTGCGGGACGGGATTTCGGATCGCTCATCTCAATGCTGCTGCGAGACTGTTTGTCCCGCCAGTTAAGGTCAGCTTTTGTGTAGGGGATTTCCGGTCGAATCTCATAAAGGTCTGCGCCGACTGCTTCGGATAATTTTTCCGCAACTTCCGCCGTCACTCCGGTTGCGGAGAAATATGCAGCCAGTATTCTGCTCATGGGATACCTCGTTTCATTTAAAAGCTTTGCTTATTACTTTTTTCTTTGTTGTTATATCGCTTTATATTATACCATACTTTTGTTGACTTGTGGAGAATATTTTGAGTTTTTTTAATTATGAAAATTGCCCGGACAGGCTTAATGTATTGTTTTTCATTTAGGCTAAATAACTGTTGAATCTTTGCGGGGTTTATGATATAATGTTTCAAGTGTAAAAAACATATTTTTTCAGTTTCGACGAACTTCAATAAACCTTATGAAATGGAGATAATAGTTACATGAAAATGAGTTTTGACCCTCTAAACGGATGGGGATTCGACCGCGAAAAGCTGCTTTCGAGCCACGACGTTGTATTCAAAGCGCCGGTTCCCGAACCTACTTTCGGGCTGCCGATCGGAAACGGCGACACCGGCTGCCTTATCTGGACGGAAAACGAACGGCTTCGGATGCGGTTCAACAAAACCGACCTTTGGGACAGATCGCCTCATGAAGATCGTGAGTTCTGCCCGATGGATTGCGAAGAAGTTACCGTTTGCAGGGGCGGCGCCGATCTGACGCTCGAAATGGGCTGTCCCGCGTTTGAGACAATATTTCAGAATGAGTTTGAAGCGAGGCTGTCGCTGCATGACGCGGTGGGTATGATTTATTCGGATACGCCGTTCTGCAAGACGGATATCTCGGCTTTTTCTTCCGAGCAATATGACGTAACGGTTATAAAATCAAAGATATCCTATTCCGAACCGATGCCGGCGGAGTTAAAACTCAGCCGTTGGGGAAGCAGGTCTTTCATCTACTGGTATCTGAGCTTTAAACCCGGAACGGAATACGGGCTTTCCGGAACCGATTCTTCGGTTATCGGCGATGTGATGGTAATATCTCAGGTATTGAACGGCACCTGCTTTGCGGTTGCGGTTCTGCCGGTTACCGATAATAAATCAGAAATCAAGACAACGAGTTCTCGCGCGGTCAACTGCTCGTTTGAGGCGGCTGATGAGATAGGCGCGACTATATATGTTTCGGTAAAGACGGCTGACACCGAAGATGAAGCTATTAAGCAGGCTGTCGAAGCGGTAAATGAAGCAAAAAAAGCCGGAGCGGATGCGATATACGCAGCGCACGCGGCAGCTTGGGCGGATTTCTGGACAAAGTCGTTTGTAAGCCTGCCGAAAGAGCAGGATTATCTTGAAAACCTTTGGTATCTGAATCTTTATTACGCCAATTCTCAGATGAAAGCCAAGTATCCGGCGCATTTCTGCAACGGTATCTGGGGGTTTTATTACGACTTCGTGCCGTGGATATATTTCTTCCATTATAATATGCAGCTTGCAACCTTCCCTCTTGAAGCGGCGGGGCATCCCGAATTGCTTGAGACCTATTACAATTTCAGAATAAGCCAACTGCCGCAGGCGCAGCATTTTGCGCGGAAAATAAAAGGAACTTCCGGCGCGTTTTACACCGATGTCTGCGACAGCCTCGGAAGGATGGACACCGGAACTGATTTGAACTGCACCTGCGGCGCGCAGATTGCTCTTTCGCTGTATAACCATTATCTTTATTCGGGCGATGAGAGTTATTTAAATGAAAAGGCTCTGCCGATAATGAAAGAAGTGGCTGCGTTTTATCTTGATATGCTAAAAATCGGCGATGACGGTTATTATCATATATACGGCACTCAGGGTTACGAAGGGTCGCCTATACTTGACGACAGCATAACCGATCTTGTCATGATACGGGCGCTGTTCGGGACGCTCTGCGAAATATTGCCGGCAGAAGAAACCGCCGAATATAAAAAGCGCCTTGATAAGCTTGTACCTTATGTAACGGTCGATATGCTTGACGAAGAGGTAAAAGACGGTCGCTTTACATTCGGTATCGGCGAAGGGGAAAAGATTAAGAGCAACAAGGTGTTATCGGTTGGGCTGCAATGCGATAACGGTCAATATATCCGCAAAACATACGGCAATCCTGCTCGCGACTATTACGGATTCCCGGATACCGAAATAGCGCCGGTGTTTCCGGCAGGGCTTATCGGCATAAAAGACAAGGGCACCAAACTTTACGATCTGATATACAATAGCGTATGCCTGCACCATACCGCGGAGATGGAAGATGGGCCGGTTGGTAAAAACAGCGCCGGCAGCGTATGTATGGGATGGTGCATGATGCCGATATATCTTGCAAGGATGGGTCTTGGAGATTTCCTTAAGAAATATCAGGCAGAGACGATATCCACCTGGATGATATATCCGCAGGGATTCGGACATTATACCCCCTCTGATCTTCAGAAAGCCTGGTATCTGCGCTGGGAAAAATACAGCGCAGAAAACCTTGAAACCGGTGAAAAGCACGAAATACCGGCATGGAATTTCCGGCACTTCGATTACGAGACGCTGCCGATACTCTCAGCGTCGGTAAACGAAATGCTGATGCAGAGCTATGACGGAACTGTTCGACTTTTCTGCGCGCTGCCGGATAATTACAAAACCGCGTTCAATCTTAAGGCGGTCGGAGGTTTTGACGTCCAGGCGATATACGACAACGGCGCTTTTGATGTCCGCATACATTCCAAACTCGGAAATGTTTTGAAAATAGCCTTTGAAAACACCGGATATGAACCGGATTTCGTCGACAGAAAAAATATAGAAAAAGACGACAGCGGCGTTTATACTCTTGAGACAAAGCCTGATGAATGGATTCATATCACAAGCGCCGGTCATATACCGGAATATGAAAGAGAATATAACAAAAATAAAGATGTGAAGCGCTGCGGACTTGCTTCGCTCGGAAAAGGAAAGGAATACGGTAAATGAGCGAATTTGTTTATTCAATCAACCAAAGAACCGGTCCCAGACCGATAATCAGGAAAATCGGCGCGATATCAGCCAACGCCGTGGAACATACACCGGTAATCTTCAAAGGCACTGCATATTCGGTAGAGAGCGCATTTGCGAATGAACGATGCCCGGTGCAACATCTCCATGTGCGGAATATCGAAACCGGCGAGCTTTCGCGGCCATTCGGGGAAAATTACTATTTTGCCTCCGCTTTTGTTGAAGGCGACACTTTATATGCGTTTGCGACATCACTGCGGGATGAAAAGCCGATGACAATGTATCAGTCGGAAGACGGCGCGGTCTGGCACGACCCCCGCGGAGGACATACCGTCCGGATGTTCACAACGACGGACCTTGCAAATTGGGAAGAACGCGATATCATTCACTGCCCCGACAGGCGGATGTGGAATACGTCGGTATGCAAAGGGCGCGACGGTTATGTTATGGCGATCGAAGTAAGCCATCAGGAGGGATATGACATCCCGCAGATCGGCGTTCCATTTACCATCTTCTTCGCCGAATCAAAGGATATGCTTAACTGGAAGATGATGCCGGATGACTATTCATACACCAAAGATCGTTACAACGCCTGCCCGGCGCTGAGGTATTACGACGGATGGTATTACATGGTATGCCTTGAAGCGCTGCCGTGCGTCAGATACGCTCCGTATATTTACAGAACGCAGAATTTCCTTGACTGGGAAGTAGGATTCCACAATCCGATAATGATGTGGGGCGACGAAGACCGAGTACCCAAACCGGGAGTTGAATTCAATGAAGAAGAGCTTGACAAGCTGCAAAATGTCTTGAATATCAATAACAGCGACCTCGACTTCTTTGAATACAAAGGAAAAACGCATATATTCTACTGCAACGGCAATCAGATGAATTGTGCGTTTTTGTGCGAGGCTGTGTATGACGGCACCGAAAAGGATTTTGTTGAGTCGTTCTTCAGGTAAAGACAAACGTTTTCTTGGAAATATTCAGATACAATCTTTTGCTTAACACTTCCAATGCATAACAAATAATGGCTCGGATAAATCCGAGCCATTGTATTTTTCAGCAGGTTATTTTTATTGTTGAAAAATAATGCGATATTTTACGATTTTCTTAAATACCGACTTAATCTCCGAGTTCTGAGTATTTTTCATTAAATCTGTCGAAGAACTTGTTGAAAGCTTTTTCCTTTTTGCTGTATGTCGAGACGATATCTAATTTTCCGTCCCAGACACCTCTGAAAAGGTGCAGAACGTCGCCCAGGCTGTTGGAATATATGCCCGCCGGGTCGAACTTCATACCGGAAGTGATTATATCCAGCATCGCGGAGGAATAGGAGTCGCGGAGGAATTTATTTTTAAGAACGACTTCAAGATATGTCGGAGTAACTGTGCGGTAGCTTTCCGCAGCAAACGCTTCGGTAACGGCGCCGATCATCTCGAGGCTGTCTTCGGGAACGTCGAGAGGCACGCACATGAGAGAATAGTTGTCATGCGCAAGCGTCATATATCTTTCCTGTTTTTCATCGTATTTCGGATACGGTATAATACCGTAATCGTTTTCCATATCGCGGAAATTCTCCGCTCCGACTATCAGGTAAGGATAGAACAGCAGATGGTCTTCCTTAAAGGCTTTAATAGAGGTCGTATTGTCGACATGCCTGTATATGGCGTCAGAACTGCGATAATATTCATAAAGGCGGGTATAAACATCGACAAATTTTTCCGTCATAACGCAAAGCTCGAGCGTACCGTCGGCTGCCAGCTTTGAAATTGGAATGTCATAGCAGGAGAAGCGGACGTCGCAGTAGTGATTGTTCATCGTTCCGAACAAGTCGTTAACGGTGTATTTGCCGTCGCCGTCAAGGTCAGCTGAGACTCCGGACGCTATTTCCATGTATTTATCGAGCACCCACTTGCCGTCAATCACTAAGGGATACATTTCCGGGATATCCCAGCTTTCGGCGATAGCCTTATTAAAATACATGCAATAGGTATACTCGAGCAGACGCATGGATATATCGCCGCTGACGAAGAAAAGGGAGTCTTGTATTATAAGGTCTTCGGACAGGGTACTCGGCCACCAGGGCTGAGCGAGGTCGATATACGGTATCTTAAGCCAGTTAACGAACAGTTCCTCGAGCGCGAGAGGAGTGATATAGTAGGCATACGCGGCAACTATTTCGAACGCGTTGTCACCTGCCGCCACAGATTGACGGATAGTTTTATTAACATCGTCGACAACGGTTTTGGAAATCTCGACATTCAGCCGGTTCATTACTTTGAGAGCGCGGTTGTAGACTGCGTCATTTAATACGTCGCCGTCAAGCTCTTCGGAAACCATTTCATTAGCGGCGGCAAGCGAACTTAAGTCGGTGCTTTTCTGACACAGGATATTGTATCTCGCGCCTCCGAAATCGAGACCATCCGGTACAGAGTCTACATAATCGGCTCTGTCGGTGGTGCCGGAACTCAAATCTTCGGTGACGGTTCCATCTATCTCAGCGGCAGTTGTTACATCCGGCTGTGTTTTCGCAGCCTCCCCGCATGCCGAAGCGAAAACAAACGATGAAAGCAGAATAATGGCAATGAGTCTTGTGATAAATGTTTTTTTCATTCTTTTACCTCCTTAATATTTATTAGTTTATTTTGGTTTTTAATTACCTTTTAGAATTATAACAGCAGAAACAACATCAATCAAGCGTTAAAATTAAACAATAATTGAAAAATAATACAAATAACATAATGATTATGTATAATTCGATGCCGCCGCCCGAAGTGCAAGCCGGAAGATTAAGCCGATAAAATCAGGCTTATGATTGCGGATGTCAGGAGTTTCAGACCTTTTTCCCATTACGGAAATCCTCCGGGAATTTAGTTTTGATTACCATGAATATTATATCACAAACAACGAATAAAAGGCAAGAAGTAATGAAAGTTTAATATTTAATATTATACGAAAACCATCCGCAGTCCTTTTCTCTGCTTTTTGCAGCGAAAAAACACGGATGGTGTTTTTTGAATATTTCGTGTTATATTATCTGTATGCGGTCAGGATTCGATTTTATCGATTACATCCGGCAATTCGGACATATTCATAATAACATAGTCGGCGCCGCAATTTTTATAGACTTCTTTTACGCGGTTAATATTGACGGCTTTTTCTTCTTCCGACAGTCCTTCGTATTCATCCTCGGAAAGACCCATTATAGAACTTCCCTCTATAACACCGACGGAGATAAGTCCGGCGCTTTTGCCTTCTTTGATATCGGCAACGGTATCGCCGACTTTTATTACCGCGTCTACGCCGCTGACTTTTAATTTTTCCATATTCTTATATATCATATAAGGATACGGGCGCCCGATATTATTTGTTGAGTTCGGAGTGAACCATGCGTCCGGCTCATATCCGGCTTCCTTTGCCGCCGGGACAACATAGGACATCATTTCGTCGGTGTAGCCGGTAGTGGAGCCGATCTTTATCCCGCGATTTCTCAGCTCCGCGATTGCTTCTTTTACATAAGGTTTCGGGGCGCTGAAATTATGGAGAATCTTGAAAATCGCCTTCTCGCTTTTTGCGTAGATCTCATCCACATCTTCTTTAGTCCACATTCTGCCGTGAACTTTCTTCCATTCCTCGGTGATCCGCGGCATCTTCATCATGGTGTTGATATGATCCCACTTGAGCATTCCCATCGGTTCTCTTACTTCGGCAAATGTCGGCGTGATGCCGAATTCCTTGAACGACTCGATAAACGCCTGTACCGGCGCAAAACAACCGTAATCTACCGTTGTTCCCGCCCAGTCAAAAATAACCGCTTCTATCTTTTTCACTGTTTTTTTCTCCTCTATTTCTTTTCGTTCAGGTATTCCGCGAAAATATCGCAGAGTTTTTCGATGTCTTCTTTGTAAATCTCGCCGATATTACCGACTCTGAAAACGTCGGCGTCAGTCAACTTGCCGGGATAAATCGCATATCCTCTTTCTTTGATGAATTCATACATTTCGTTAAAGGAGAAATTACCGGTTTCCGGATAGAAAAATGTCGTGATAATCGGGCTTTGGTGCTTTCTGTCTATGTAAGAGCGGAATCCCAGCTTATTCATTTTTTCTATCAACAGATGATTGTTTTCGGAATACCTCTTGTATCTCGCGGCGATACCGCCTTCTTCTTCGAGTTCTTCAAGGGCTTTTGCAAACGCCAATACGACGTGGGTGGGAGATGTGAAGCGCCATTTGCCGTCTTTGTCCATTTCTCTCCATTGGTCGTAGAGGTCAAGTGAAAGGCTTACAGCCTGCCCTTTGCACTTTTCAAGCTCTTCTTTTTTGCAGATGATGAAAGAAAATCCCGGTACTCCCTGAATGCATTTATTGGCGGAGCTGATGATATAGTCTATGCCGAGTTTTTCTACCTCAATATTAATTCCACCAAAGCTCGACATTGCGTCTACGATGAATACCTTTTCCAAAGCCTTTACTTTTTTTGCGACAGACTCGATATCGTTCAGTATTCCGGAGGTCGTTTCGCAATGAACCATCGAGACATGGGTAATCTGCGGGTCTTCTTCAATCGCTTTTGCGATTATTTCAGCATCAGGAACTTCATTATAGTCAAAATTAATAATGGTATGTTTGAGTCCCGCATGAGCAGCTATACTCCCCATGCGTTCTCCGTATGCGCCGTTTGCGGCGATCAGAACTTTGCCGGTTTTACCGACTGCGCTTGTAAGCACAGACTCTACTCCGAAGGTGCCGCTTCCCTGCATCAATACAACGGCGTATTCTTCCTCGGAGACATTCGCCAGTTTCAGCAGACTTTTTCTGATTTTCTGGGTTATGCTCTTGTAATCGTTATCCCAGGTGCAGTGGTCGGTCAGCATCTCTTTTTTTACCGTGTCGGTCGTCGTAAGCGGACCGGGGGTAAGCAGTTTGTAATTTACCATTATAAATTGTTCCTTTTTACGTTTGATATATTGAAATTACCATTAACAAATGCCGGATATTTAGTGAATAATGCTTATCTAATTTCGACAAATCCACATTATATTATAAAACTCTATTGTAAAATCCGCTTTACATTTATTGTAAAGTTTTTGTAAGGCGAGTTTTGGGCGGAGACGATTCGCTGTCTTGTGAAAGCGATTTCCTTTTGAGAAGAAATTGAAAATTAATTGTAATAACTAAAATCTTATGGTAAAATAGAAATACCAATAAAATCAATGGCATTATTAAATCGTTATAAATCATATATTCGCTGCAATGCAAAAAGAATCGATCTGCGAATAATTTTCGACATAATGAAGCGTTTTCCGGAATGCGGAGAGAGGCATATCATGAGAAACATGAAGATAAAATCAAAAAAAGCAACTGAATTAATAATTATTTCCTTTATTTTGTTATTATGTTTTATTAATCTTTCTTTTTGCAAATACGATGATATGAAAATATCAAAAAGGAAAATAATTGAACATGAACAGATTTTCGGACTTACAATTGACGACTCCTGGTATTATAAGATCGAATTGCAGGATGTGATCGAGGGACTGAAAAATCTTGATATCAGACCTACGGTCAGAATAGTGATGTCCGATGAGACGAATCCGGAAGATTATGTAAACCTGTTTCGGTCTGTCGAGAAATATGCGGATATTATGGCGTGTCCCGTTGATTCTTTTGAAATGGGAAATTTTAAAGATACCGAAAGTTATCTTACAAGATTCAAAGATTCATATAAAGAGTTATCTCCTTATGTGAGTATCTGGGAGATCGGAAATGAAATAAACGGCACCGAGTGGATAAAACAGGAGCCCGAACTGATTATTGATAAAATATCCTGCGCCGCGGAGTTTATCAAAAGCAAAAACGGAAAAATCGCATTGACGCTGTATTGCACCGATTCTCCCCGCCGTGATATGATAGACTGGGCGGAAAAGTATATCCCGTCCGAACTGAGGGAAACCGCCGACTATTGTTTTGTAAGCTATTACGAGGATGACAACGGAGGTTATCTTCCGGAATGGAAATATATCTTCAAAGAATTGGGAGAGTTATTTCCTGCCGCATATTTAGGCATAGGAGAGTGCGGAAATACCGCGGAAAACGCGACGCTGGAAAGCAAAATCGATATGGCAAGGAAATACTACCTGATGCCGAAATACCATGAAAGGTTCGTGGGGGGATATTTCTGGTGGTGTTGGGTGGAAGATTGTATACCTTGTGAAAATAATAAGATTTATGAAGTTTTTAAAAGCTTTGGCAGAGGATAAAGCGGGCAAGGGTAAAATCAAAGGGGCCTGTATCAAAAGCCCGCGAAAAAACAGAGCCAAATTGCAGTAAAGTAGTGCAAACGGCTCTGTTTTTTGGTATAATAGTATTATGAAAAAAGCTA
>JGI24711J26586_10002087_pt1 | contig 14552 bp, 17 predicted proteins | sample BioPla3DNA1_FD_26586 | JGI IMG/M metagenome (IMG submission 26586)
CTGGATGAGCCATTTCCACGCGGTGCCTGAAACGGAAGACGCGATCGTCATATTAACCAACAGTCAGCGGAGTTGGCCGTTCATTTCCAGTTTACTGAATGGCTGGGCGCGGTGGTGTGGATTTTCTCCGCCCGGTATGACGCGCATCCTCTTGGGGGAATGTATCTTATGGGGCTTGGTTGGCCTGACCGTCGCAATAACACTCTGTCTTCTAGCGGCTGTTGTCAGGAAAATTGCGGAGGGCAAGCTAAGGGCCAATCCAAGGCAGCGCAATAGGGTAAAACCATCACGCATTTTCAAAATTGGCGTTTCCCTCACAATATTGGCTGTTTTGTGGTGGGCATTATGTCAAAAATACTTGTTTCTTACCGCAGTATTTCCGGTTTCATCAATATGGCTTGGGGTGTGTGCCGCCGCGTTTTCGTTGGCATTACTCATAGAGTCGCTCTAAAGATGACACCGCCTGCGGCTACGCCATTGACGCGGTCAATGTGCCTGTGCGCGCGGGAGAAGATCAGAGGGAGCCGGGGAACGTATTGTGAACATATTCGGAACATATTGGGAGCAGGTTTGGAACGTATTCGACTTTCAAGGCACGGTGACCGCGCAAAAGTTGCGGCGATGCAGCATCGGTTTATAACGCCTCAATAGAAAGACTTATTACTGAAGTATATAATAATCGGGGGTGAGCAAATGCCATTCTTCATCGTCCGAGAGGACATTACCAAAATGGAAGTGGACGCAATTGTTAATGCCGCCAATACCGGTTTGCAAATGGGCGGCGGTGTGTGCGGAGCAATCTTCAAAGCGGCGGGAGCACGTGAACTCCAGGCTGCCTGTGACAGATTGGCTCCGATAAAGACCGGTGAGGCGGTGATCACACCGGGCTTTGCCTTGCCTGCGAAGTACGTTATTCATACGGCAGGTCCCATCTACAATCCTAATAATGCGGAGCAATGCGAGCAATTACTGCACTCTGCTTACCTCAATTCACTTCAGCTTGCTGTCAAACACAATTGCGCAAGTATCGCCTTCCCGCTGATTTCAAGCGGTATTTACGGATACCCCAAGGACGAAGCCCTGCGCGTGGCCACCTCAGCCATCCGGGACTTCCTTGCCGACCACGATTTGGCAGTGTACCTTGCGGTGTTCGACAGGGCGGCCTTTTGAACTTTCTTGTGATGAACGAAGTGGTCACAACAGTCCGTGAATCTTCGGTCATACCTGAAGGATGGAACGAGGAGATTCAAAAGGATTATGAGAAGCGTGGCAAGGCGGAATAATAACAGGCAACTGGATAAAATATAATAAGTAAAGTATATTTACAGGAATCGGGAAACCGGTTCTTTTTTTACATAAATATGTGGTACAATAAGGAAAACATATATTTAAAGATCAATGTCTGAGAGACCTTTCTCAGGATAAAAAAAACAAAGAGGGTTATGTCATGGCGAAATACGTCTGTTCCATTTGTGGTTACGTTTATGATGAAGCGGACGGAATCCCGGAAGAAGGCATTGCACCGGGTACCAGGTGGGAGAATCTGCCTGATGAATGGGTTTGCCCCATCTGTGGGGCGGAAAAAGCAGCCTTTGAGAAACAGGAATAACTGCTTTAGTGCGTGGAGAAAAACCGAAACCGGTAAAGCGAGGAAAAAACTAAGCAAGCTTATCCATTAAAAAAAGGAGGACCAAGCAATGAGTGAAAACAAGACTCTTGAAAATCTGATGAAGGCGTTTGCCGGGGAATCTCAGGCCAACAGAAAGTATTTAGCTTATGCCAAACAAGCAGAAAAAGAAGGAAAGCTCAATGCGGCTAAATTATTCCGGGCCGCTGCTGATGCTGAAACATTGCATGCGTTAAAACAATTTGAGGTTGCGGGAAAAATCGGCTCCACTGCGGATAACTTAAAAGATGCTGTCGCAGGCGAAACCCATGAGTTTAAAGAGATGTATCCTGAATTTGTGAAGGAAGCCGAAGCGGCAGGGAACAAAGCTGCAGCGATGTCCTTTACTTTTGCCATGAAAGCAGAAGAGGTTCATGCCAAGCTTTATCAGGAAGCATTAGAAAGTCTTGACCAAACGGAGGAGGTTTTCTACTATCTCTGCCCGGTCTGTGGCAATATTGAAAAGGCCGTCCCCGAAAAATGCCCGATCTGTGGTGTACCGGGTACAAAGTTTATCAAGTACTAAATAAATGACAGTCTATATGGCAACCTGCGGCAATTCCGCAGGTTGCTTTCTACATTCTTCTGTCTTTGTTTTTTGTCTTTTGTCCGTGAGCGCGGACTATGTCTTCAATATTTGCAGGAGAAAAAGAGGTGTTGTGAAAATGCCGTCACAAATGGAATATCAATTTACACTTCCCAAAGGATATTTGGACGAGGATGGAGAACTGCATAAGACTGGTTACATGCGTTTAGCCACAGACGCCGATGAAATGTATGCTATGAGAGATCCGAGGGCGGTGCAGGATCCGTCTTATATGATGGTGGTTCTTTTGTCACGTGTGGTTGTTCGTTTAGGGGACCTACCAATGGTAACAACACAGGTTATCGAAAGGTTATCCGCTGCAGATTTTTCTTATTTATCAGAGTTCTATAACATGATTAACAGCGAAAATAGTACGGGGATACTTGTTACTTGTCCAAACTGTCAGCACAGGTTTACCTATAATACTGCTGCTGGGGATAATGTCCCGGGTCAGATGAATACTACTTTGAAAATCAAGGATGTTCGAGAGGTGGTAAAGGGTTTGCCGCTGAACATAAGCAGAACTAATGGTGTTCACATTCAGGAAATCGGAGAGAGCAAAAAAGACAAGTAAGTTCATTCCTTTGACGAGATCAGGAAAAAGCCTTGTCCAACGTAGAAACAGTATGTGTCGGTTGTGGGAAAAGTACCTGGCGATACCTGTATTGACGTGGCATAATTTAGGAAAATAGCTGTTTAAATTTTAGAAAAAGACTGATAAAATAGATTAAAAATAAAAAAGGGAAGCGAGGGGAAATGAATGTCGGTAATTAAGGAATTTAAAGAGTTTGCCATGAAGGGTAATATGCTGGACTTGGCCACAGGGATCATTATCGGAACTGCCTTTGGAAAAATAGTGACATCATTGGTCAATGACATCGTGATGCCGGTAGTAAGTGTATTTACCGGGAAGATTGATTTTACGAATCTTTTTATCAGTTTTGACGGTAATCATTATGAAACTTTACAGATGGCCAAAGATGCGGGAGCGGCTACTTTAAATTATGGTCAGTTTATTACGAATATCGTTGATTTTCTGATTATCGCCCTGTCAATTTTTATCATTTTGAAGCAGATCAACAGGTTCCGCCGCTCAGAAGATGTTGCCGAACCCGCTCCTGAGCCGACGACGCAAAACTGCCCGTACTGTTTAAGTGAGATCAATATTAAAGCGGTAAAATGTCCGTTCTGTACTTCGGATCTGAAGTAAAATCTGAAGTAAAAATCTAAAAAAAAAAGGAAACAAATCTAATCAAAGAGGGGACAATAAGCGCAAGGCAATAAGAAATAAAAAATAATAATGATGGAGGTGTTTTTATGCCGGATTTTGGGCACCCTTTTGCGGGGTTAGCAAAAGACCGGAAAGTGAGTGACCAGGAATTAATCAGGGCAATTCGGTTTATGGTGGCCGCCGAATATGAAGCGATTCAATTATATATGCAGCTTGTGGAATCCACCGATAATAAACTGGCGATTGAGGTTTTAAAGGACATTGCAGACGAAGAACGGGTTCATGCGGGAGAGTTTCTGAGATTACTGAAAGAATTAGATCCGGAAGAAGAAAAGTATTACGAGGAAGGTGCGGAAGAAGTCGAGGAAGAAATCGAAAAGCTAAAGAAAAAGTATTAAAAAGCAGCTATCATTTTTTGCGCACGGGAATCCAGATTTCACTGTAGGCGTAATCCTTTTTCTCTTTATCCATTTTCGTAAAAGAAAAGGTAGGCGCATCGATTACCTCGTAATCAGCAGAAGGCAGCCATTCGGAATAGATTCTGGCCATGGTGTTTTGCAAGGTGGCAGGGAAAGGACCTTGGTTCGGGAATACCGCCCAGGTTCCAGATGCCACCGGTACTTTTTCCAGGCGCTCGCTTACTTCGTTCCTGGTGGTCAAAACACCGATCAGGTGCGTCAATTCCCCTTCTTCTTTTAAGAATTTCGCGTCGGCATCATAGGAAGCATTGACAACTTCATAAGGCTCGATGTCTTGCAGGGCATGCATCTCTTCTTTCTGTTCATCGGTAATACTTAAGGCAAGCTTGACAATCTCATTATTAATGCCTTCAAATTGCATCGGGACACGTTTGCTTACCCCAACCAGATTAAACGCTGGTTTTTCTTCAATTCTGTACTCCATTGGAATTCCTCCTTTGATGGTGATAATGAAAGATAGTTTGGGAAATGTTTTACTGATGCCTTTCTTGGCTACGTCCGAGGGTAAAAATCCGCTCCATTTTTTAAAGGCTCGCGTAAATCCATCGATGGAACGGTAACCATATTTAAAAGCAACATCGGTTACTTTTTCTCCCCGGAGCAAATCCTGATTTGCTTCGGACAGCTTTCGGTTCTTGATATATTCGCAGAGCGTCATGCCGGTCAGATAAAAGAAGATCACTCTGCAATGGTAGTCAGAAACTCCGGCGCATTCAGCAATTACTTCAGGAGATAGAACATCATCGGTTAAATGTTCTTCAATATATTCAATTAAACGATTTAAGCTGTCTAACATGATTTCCCTCCTTCCCATATCACCATAATACCAAAGCTATTTTTGTTTTGCTCGACTTTTTTCATCTAAAATATATCGAACTGGAATGAGCAGGCAAGTTCATTCATGTATGCTATTAACAAATTGTAAGCGGTTGCAAAGAAGGGTTGTTATACTAATGAAAGATGTGGCGGCAGCGGTTATTCTGCAAAACGGGAAGGTTTTTTTGGGCCGCCGGGCCCCGGGCGAAAACTGTGCCGGGGGCTGGGAATTCCCGGGCGGTAAAATTGAGCCGGGCGAGACCCCGGAGGAGTGTTTAAAGCGGGAACTGCAAGAGGAATTTGGCGTTTGTGCATTGATTAAGGATTTTATCGCCGAAAGCGTCTGTGAGTATGCCAGTGGTTCCATTCGCCTGTTGGCTTATGGGGCAGAGCTTGTGGCCGGAGAAATTAAGCTGACTGTTCATGATCAGTACGCCTGGGTGGAGCTTGATGATATACTGGCGTATGATTTGTTGCCGGCCGATATTCCGATTGCGTTGGAGCTGCAAAAAATACGGAGTGAAGGCGGGGGTGTTGCAGTTGACCAAAAAAACGCTGAATGATAAGCCTCCTCTGAATCCTAAAACCTATAAATTTGAAGCCATCATTCGGAAAGTCCCTGACCTCGACGGGGCATATGTGACAGTTACCATCAGGGAGGTGTCCTCATGTACGACGTTATAATCATCGGGGCAGGGCCGGCCGGAGCAAACCTGGCCCGTTTGATTGGCAATAAGTATCAGGTTCTATTAATCGAAAAAAGGGATCTGGAAATAGAGAATCCCAACCGCCGCCTGCGGAAATGCTGTGGCGGCTTACTGGCTCCCGATGCGCAGAAAATGATTGTCCGGTTGGGTTTGGGAATACCGAAGGATCTGCTGGTGGATCCGCAGCTTTTTGCCGTAAGAACCATTGACTTGAGCAATAATCTGGAAAGGCTCTATCAGAGATTCTACACAACATGGACCGGGAAAAATTCGACCGATGGCTGGTTTCCCTTATTCCGGCCGGGGTTGAGCAAAGGTACAATGCTGTTTTTAAAAGCGTTGCCGAAATACCGGGCGGCTATGAGGTTAGCTATATTCACAATGGGCAGGAACTGTCCGCCCAAGACCAGGGTTCTTGTAGGAGCGGATGGTGCTTCCTCCAAATTGCGGAGGTTAATCAGCCCCGATGCCAATACTCCCCAAAAGTACATTGCCATCCAGGAATGGTTTGCCTGTTCCAATACCATGTCTTATTATACGGCAATTTTTGATGAGGAAATCACGGATTTTTATTCCTGGATCATCCCGAAGGACGAATATTTGTTATTAGGCGCGGCTCTTAAACCCAGGGAAAACCCCAGGGAAAAATATGAACTGTTGAAAAGGAAATTAACCCGGTTCGGCTTTGAGTTTGCCCATAAAGTTAAAACCGAAGGGGCATTTATCTTAAGGCCGAGGAAAGCATCCCAGTTTTACACCGGAAGGGACAACATCGCCTTTATCGGTGAAGCGGCTGGGGCGATTAGCCCCAGTTCCGCCGAAGGAATCAGCTACGCCTTAAAAAGCTCCTTATACTTAGCCCAAAGCCTTGAGGAAGGATTGGACGGCTTTTTGGACCGTTACCAAAAGAAGGTGAAGGAGCTTCGGTTTAATTTGCTGCGGAAAATATTGAAATCACCGGCCATGTACCATCCGATGCTCCGGTATTGGGCGATGAAATCAGGGCTGCAAAGCATCAAGCAGTAGTATGTGAGCAACGAAAACTGACAAAACACCACATGTCCTGTTATGACTTGGAGGTACACTTTGCCACCGCAGAAGCAGTTTTGCTATTGACATCTTGGGTCGACTGCGGTAGACTTTAATTAGGTCTATTAGAATAAACCCGAGGAGGCAGGAGCATGGAAAAATATAAACTGTTTGATGCGGAATATAAATTTGTCAGCATAATCTGGGACAACGAACCAATCAATTCCACTGAGCTTGTGAAGTTATGTGCGGATAAACTTGGCTGGAAAAAGTCCACCACCTATACTGTTTTAAAAAAGCTTTGTGAACGTGGGATCCTGCAAAACAAAGATGCGACTGTTACGGCCATGGTGAAGCGCGAAGAGGTGCAAAGGTACGAAAGCAGAGCCGTGTTGGAAAAAACATTTGACGGGTCGCTGCCGAAATTCCTGACTGCCTTCCTGAGCGGCCGCAAGCTTTCCGAACAAGAGGCCGAGGAACTGAAGCGGATTATCGAGAGGGCGGTGAAATAAACATGCTGCAAAACTTATTTATCTCTGTTGTGAACATGAGTATCACCGCATCATATGTAGCCATTGGCGTTATTCTTGTCCGTTTGTTACTGCAAAAAGCGCCGAAGATTTTCTCCTATATTCTTTGGATCCCGGTGCTTTTCCGTCTGGTATGTCCAATTTCCTTTGCTTCAACTTTTAGTTTTTTCAATCTGCTCAGCCTTAATGTGAAGCAGGAGAGCGGCGTAGTTGAGTTTGTACCGCAAAACATCGGGTTGATGCAAGCACCGGCCATTCAGTCCGGCCTGGGCAGCATTGACAGCGCAGTGAATCCTTCCTTGCCTGTGGCCACTCCGCTGGCAAGCGTGAACCCTATGCAAATATGGCTTGCCGTTTTTAGCCTTATCTGGTTTATGGGCGTTATTGCCCTGCTGGTTTACAGCATAGTTTCTTACGCAAAAATTAAAGGGAAGCTTCAGACCGCGACCCGCGTGGCCGGGAATGTTTTTGAAACCGATGCCATCGACACCGCCTTCGTCTGCGGCTTTTTTGGTCCGAAAATCTACGTGCCTGCCAATATGGGAGATGCCAACCTGTCCTACATACTGGAACATGAACGCACCCATATCCGCAGGAAGGATTACCTGATCAAGCCCCTTGCTTTTCTTGCGCTCATCCTGCACTGGTTCAATCCATTGATGTGGCTGTGTTTTGCCCTCATGAGCCGGGACATGGAGATGTCCTGCGATGAAAGTGTGCTGCGTAAATTGGGTGACGGCGCCAGGGGAGGCTATTCCAGTTCGCTCCTGTCGCTGGCGGTGAAGAATAATCGATTTTTGACGGCAAATCCTTTAGCTTTTGGCGAGAACCATGTAAAGGCCAGGATAAAAAATGTCCTCAATTTTAATAAACCTGCCTTTTGGGTCATCGTGGTTGCGGTGGTGGCTGTTTGCGCAGTAACGATAGCTTTTATCACCAATCCGTTTAACAATGCGGCTGATACATCAGTTGATACATCATTTCTATACAGATCTGAGGACTATCAAATCTCCTTGTGCTATCCGTCTTCCTGGAAAGTAAATCCCAACTATATTGAAAGGTATGAGGGGAAGGACGGTTTTTTCCAGGTCGGAGCAATTGATGGCAAGGAGATGTCAATTGATGAAGCAGCGCAAGATGAGGCGTTACACAAGCTGAATCCTTACGGTTCCGCTCCGCAAATCATCAAGTGCACCATAGGTCAAGAGGAGGCAAGACTCATTCTGCCTTCGGCCGACCAGGCCGAGGAAATGCATCATCAGGCGGGCTTAATCGTCAAATACCCGGAAGCAGTCCAAATCGGCGGTTCTGCATATTATTACTTTATATTGTGGGCTGATGAGGCACATATAGAACAGATCGGCAATACTATAACATTCTTGAAAAAACAGACAGGAGATGAAAAAGGCTCCGATAGAATTGCAAGCCTAATAAAGGAAAATCTTGCTGTAATTATGTCCTCGCCTAGAACTTCCTCCAATCCTCAGGACTATATCAATGCCCATCAAGCGGAATATAATGCGATTCTTGCCTTAGAAACCCAAGCTTTGCCGTATCTGTTTGCTGAGTTTGAAAAAGGCGGGCAAACGGGAATTAAAGGCTACATTATGCAAAACTTGTGCTGGGATATTCTGGGTGAGGATAACATCCAATATACAAGCAAAGATCCACAGGACTGGTATGATACTTTTAAGAAACACGTCCAAAGGATAGCCGCGTCTAGTTCCGTTGATTTTGTAAAAGCTAATAGTCCTAAACATGGAGCACTGCTCGATGTTATTATTACCCCCGGTACAGAAGGAATTGCCCAACTCGTTGAAGAAAACCTGGCGATTATCCTGTCTTCACCCAAGGAAGCTTCTAGCCCGTTTGCCTATATCCAGGCTCATCAGGATGAATATGAAAAAATTAAAAAGTTAGGCGGCGAGGAAGCGCTCCAATACATGTTGTCTCAGTTAGCAAACGGCAATGCGTAAAATAATTGAATGCTGGAGGGATAAAAATGGATCATGTTGTTTATACAGATGCTAAAGAAAAGGAGTTGACAGCCCTGCTTGCAGGAACGAAAACCATGATTATCAGGGGAGCAACAGGTAGAAAGCTGCCTTATGGCCGGGTGAAAAGCGGAGATACGCTCTACTTTATTAATAATAATGGGGAAGGTAAAGTTAAGGCCAAAGCTACTGTAACCGATGTCTATAATTCCGAAAAGCTGTCGGAAGATGAGTCGATTTCCTTAGTGGAGCAGAATCAGGATAAACTGCAACTTACGGCAAAGCAGTTTAAGCGGTGGGCCGGAAAAAGATATCTTGTCTTAATTCAGGTCGGCAATATCGAGGCGATAGAACCCTTCGGGATTGACAAGAGTAATTATGGAAATATGGACGATTGGCTTCCGGTGGAAAACATAAATAATGTAAGGTTATAATACTCCCCAAAACAAGTTAAATGGCGAAGTGGCCTTTGACGATTGTCTGAAGAAGAGGGGGCTTCAAAAAATGTCTTGCCAGCATATTGTGGATTTGGTATAATACTAACGAACGTTAGATATAGTGATAAAGGGATAGGTGCTTGTATTATGGTAGATACGGATTTAAAAGAGCGCATCAGGCAAGTGGCCGTAGAGCATTTCAACCGCAACGGCTATCACGGCACGACGATACGTAACATTGCCCACGAGGTGAACTGTTCCCTGCCGATGATCTATTACTATTACAAGAATAAAAAGGAGTTGTTTGATGAAATCATCAAAAAGGACTTTTTTAACCTTGTCAGTCGGCAGGCTTCGCGCTTAAACATGAACAACATCATCGACTTTTATACGAGATTCGTCTTTGAGCTGAATAACCTGAGTAACCTTGAAAAACAGATTTATCGGCTTGGCATCAAGGTTTATCTGTCCTTTGACGGCGATGAGGAATTGATGGGGCTTATGGATGAATGGGAAAAAACCATCCTTCCCCGGCACCATCAGCTCTTGCAGCCTTATCTGAAGAATACGGAGAACCAGACAGCGGTTGTGCGCACCCTGGTCCACTTGCTGGAAACGATGATCGAAAACATTGTCGTGAAAAATCGGTATCTGCCGGAGAAAGAGATTCGGGAAGAGATTGCCATCGTTTTGGACGGGAGGGTGTAGATGCACGGCATTTTTAAATGCCGATTTATATCCCCTTATTCTAATGAACGTTAAATTAAATATAATGGTTTAGTTAAATAAATAAAATAAAGGAGTGATGATGAAAATGGAGATTGAAAAAAGGCTGGCCATGCTGCAATATACCTATGCAGCATCCGTCGCGGAGACGGTCAACACCTACGACAAGTTAAAGGTACTGGAGACAATTGTTGCGCGGAGGAAAGAAAGGCAGAACCAGACAGCACCAATGCTGAATCAGCAATTGAGCATTTCAAGTGTCGAGGATGTATTTGGCAAGCTCTCGGAAATCTATGGCTGTGCCAACTGGACGGTGGAGAAAACGGTGGATGGTTACATCGCCACCGCGACTGCATGTAAGCTCTGTGCGCTGTCGAGGAAGATGGGGGGCGCGGACCCATGCCATGGCTGGTGTCTTGACCCCATGATCGCCATGTTGTCTGCCGCGCAGGGGATCCACCCGGAACGCATCACGGTGGAAAGCACTTTAATGACCGGCGATTGCTGCAAGCTTGTGCTTATTACTAAATCAGAAGCGTGAACAAAACAGAACTGTGTGGCTCCCCCATCTTCTATCAGTGGGGGAGCTTCACGCTATTCAAAAGTTTTATAGTTTAGAAGCTTTTAGAAGCCGTTCAGCGGCGGATCATGGAGGTTTCGGCCATGGTAAATGAGAAGCTTTGTGCCCCGAATAAACTGCTACCCTGCAAAGTAAAACTGCCATCTTGCAATCGTAGACTGCTAACCTGCAGTCTTGTCTTCCTTGCGCTGTTTTTTGTGCAGGTGTTGGCCGGCAAAGCTGGCTGGGCCGTTGCCGATCTGTTCTCGTTCTCTTATGCTTCATTCGACCCCAATCAGCTTTTTGCCGGGCTGTCGATTCATCACATCGTTCTCATGCTGACTGGGCTGGCGGTTATTGGGGTTTTAAGCAGGCTGACTAAGGCAGATTTTTGTTTAGGGCTGGGAGACGCCCAAAAGGGGCTGCGGTATTTCCTGATTTTTACCGCGGTAATTGCTCTAATCGCGCTGATCTACCACATCTTGATGTATGTCCTCGGCCAAGCGCCGGCATTTGATTATCCGTTAACCAATAAGAATGTTCTTGGCACGCTGGGCTTTCAGCTGTTTTTAAGTGGCACCTCCGAAGAGATTCTGTATCGCGCCCTGCCTGTTACGGTGTTTGTTTATGTTTGCGGAAAAAGCGTCCCGCTCAAAGGGGATATTACCTTAGAAGTGGTTCTCGCTTCCCTTTTGTTCACCGTCGCCCATATCGAATGGTCCCTCTTTCCTTTTTCCGCAGAATTTATTCCTTCCCAGTTAGGCTACGCTTTTACCATGGGGATCGTGAGCGGTATCGTGTACCAGCAGAGCCGCAGCATTATATACCCGATGCTTATGCATAGCATCAGTAATGTCCTGATGGTCGGGACGGGATATCTGTTCGTCGTGCTGCTATAGAAAACGAAATCAGTTACACCGAAGTGGGGGTCTGCCCTGCGGATGACTTTTCCGATTATATTCAAACCTTTAAAGGACGTCCTCTTACCTATGATTTTTATATAAACAGAAAAACGAATCCGCTTTTAGGCGCGAAACCGAAAACGGTAGCGCCAGAAGTAAAGTCCATTATATCACTTGCTTACGGCTTTGCCCATATCGATTACCCGGAAAAACTTTTGGAGAAAATCGGACGTGTGTATCTCGCTAGGTGCTATAATCCGAAAGAGGATATGATTAATGGGGCCAGATACAGACTATTTACAGATTATCTAAAATAAAACTGATGCAAAATTCTGGAGAACGTGAAGATTCCGGAGCGGGAAGCCGCTGCCAGGGTCGGTATTGCAACCTTTGGGGAAAATAACTTTGCATATATTGAGGAAGCCGGTTCTTTTGTTATCTTTACCTCTGTTCTTGTGGATACAGAGCTTGACTATGACACACCTACGGTAAAACGCCCTTGCCCGCCAAACTGCCATCTCTGTATCGAAAGCTGTCCAACCGGAGCGATCATCCGACCGGGTGAACTCGAACCCAGAAAATGTATCAGCTTTAATAATTGGTTCACACAGGACGGTTTTGCCTATAACGTGACGACACATATTCCCCATGAGATAAGAGAAAAGATGGGCGTCCATATCCACGGCTGTGATGTGTGTCAGGAGGTCTGCCCAAGAAATAGGAAAGTCCTTTCGGAGGCATCTTTCAAAGATAATTTCCTGGAGCGTTTAGCGGGAAAATTTGATCATTGTTGCAAAGGTTAATTAACATTTATGGAGTTATTTTTTTTTGAGCATCAAATCAAGAATATTTGATTTGTGTTCTGGCTAGAACCTGACTTGACCGCTTGTTATATTTTTTAAGAAATGCAAGTCCACAAACGCTGATATTACGCCATTTTTTAAAAAGGTTACTCTAAAATGTGGTTACCTCTTAGCTTCCCAATAAGCCATTTTGAGTATATGATTAGCATATGAGTAGTTTCATAAGAAAAAAGAAAACAAAGAGCGGCGCGATAGCCGTCCAAATAATACACAAGAGAGGTCGCACCGTAACTGGTCTTAAGCACATTGGTACGGCACACAACGATGCAGAACTCGAAATGCTTCTTGCCTTAGCGCAGGAAAAGTTGCACGAGGGGCAACTTACTCTTGACGTTGAAAAGGCCTTAAGAAGCGGAGATGCTGACCTTCATTTAGAAAAGTCATACTCTGCACTGTTGTGGGATACTTTAAGCGGCGTATATGATAAGCTCGCTTTTGACTGTTTAAATGACCTTGTATTCAAGCAGCTCGTACTTGCCCGTATTATCGAACCAACTTCAAAGCTTGACACTATCCGTGTACTGAGTGATTTAGGACTGGAAGCACCATCGAATTCAAGCATTCATCGCTGTCTGCGCAAAATCATTGATAAAGGCTACAGAGAACTTTTAAGCGAAGCGTGTTTCAAACATGTGAAACCAGCAGCGCTTAGGCTGGTTCTTTACGATGTAACCACTTTGTACTTTGAGATACAAAAAGAAGATGAGTATCGCAAACCAGGGCTTTCGAAAGAACGCAGACTTGAACCGCAGATCATTATCGGACTTTTAGTGGATCGTACAGGGTTCCCACTGGAGATCCAAAGCTTTGAAGGTAACTGTGCTGAGGTCAAGACGTTTCTTCCAGTGCTTGCGAGATTCAGAGAACGCCATGGTCTGAAAGACATTACGGTTACGGCCGATGCCGCCATGCTTTCGGCTGGGAACATATCAGAACTAGAACATCTCGGATATCACTATATTATCGGCTCAAGGCTTGCGAAAACTCCTTACGAAATAGAGGAATATCTTTGCGCTGAAGGAACTGTCTTGGAAGATCAACAAATCTTCGAATCAAGCATGATTGTGACGGTGAATGGTAAAAGAACCAAGCGGCGTGTGGTTTATCAGTACAGGTCGAAAAGAGCTTCATTGGATCTTTCAAACATTGAGAAGACTGTAGCGAAAGCTCAAAAGATGGTAGAAAACAAAGCAGACATTAAGCGTAATCGCTTTCTAACGATCAAAGGTGACAAACGTGAAATCAATGTGGCATTGGTCGAAGAAGCCCGCCGTAAAGCTGGTATTAAAGGATATGTTACTGATTTACGTATCCCGGCAAAGGAAGTGGTTGACGCATACCATCAACTTTTTCAGGTTGAAAAATCGTTCCGAATGTCCAAATCAGACTTAAAAGCCAGACCGATTTTCCATCACAAACGAGATTCAATTGAAGCACATCTTACGATTGTATTTGCTGCTCTTGCTATTACTAGATACATCGAAGCAATGACCGGATTAAGCATTAAGAAGTTCATCAGAAAACTTGCGCCGATTCGAACTGGCGTGGTTTCTGTAAACGGCTCTTCGCTACTGCTTAAACCACTAATTCCGGATGACGTTACTGCATTGCTTAAACGCTTGAAGGTTTAATGTGGTTACCTTTTCGGTCAAGTCAGGAGTTATTTTTTTTTGAGCATCAAATCAAGAATATTTGATTTGTGTTCTGGCTAGAAAGCGAGGTTTTTCCAGCATGCAAATAATAAAAATGATCTGAGATTTTTTCCAGAATCAAATACTGGGAATGAAATGGCTTAGCTGGGGAGGATCTTTCTTTTTCGTTGTGAATTAAAAATGGGAATATTGTTCTTGAGATTTGAGCGAGATTGTATATTGAGGGTAATTAGAACATATTAAGATGTTACTAAACAAGAAACGACTGCACAATGATAGTGTCAAGACACTGTAGGAGATTTAAGAAGAACCCCCTCCTAGATAAGAACAAGTAATACCCTTATGTCTTAGGCCAAAGACAAACCCTTCAAAGCT
>JGI24711J26586_10002089_pt1 | contig 14541 bp, 17 predicted proteins | sample BioPla3DNA1_FD_26586 | JGI IMG/M metagenome (IMG submission 26586)
TTAATAAGTTAATATTATAAGTTCATTATAAAGGAGCAGATCTGATGTACATAGAAAACGTACTTGATATAATAGGCAATACTCCTGTGATTAGCCTGAAAAAGCTTACTGGGGGCAATGTTTTTGCAAAAATAGAGTATCTGAATCCCGGTGGAAGTATAAAAGACAGAATAGCAAAGTTTATGATAGAGGAAGCTGAAAAAAGCGGCGAATTAAAGCCTGGAATGACAATAATGGAACCCACCTCGGGAAATACAGGAATTGGCCTTGCNCTTGTCGGGGTACAAAAAGGTTATAAAGTTGTTATAGTCATGCCTGAGAATATGAGTGAGGAAAGAAAGAAAATAATTAAAGCCTTTGGGGCAGAGCTGGTACTTACTCCTGCCGAGAAAAGTATTGCAGGCACCTTAGAGGAGGTTGAGAGAAGAACAGCCAATGATTCTACAATCTATGTACCTCAGCAGTTTGAGAATATGAACAATCCGAAAATTCACTATTTGACCACCGGACCGGAGATATGGGGACAGCTTAACGAAAAGGTGGATTTCTTCGTATCGGGCCTGGGAAGCGGGGGTACCCTTGCAGGCACAGGTAAATTTCTCAAAGAAAAAAATCCTGATATAAAAATAATAGCTGTTGAGCCCAAAAATGTATCTGCGCTTCTAGGCCATGAACCAGGGTTACACAGCATACAGGGAATAGGGGACGGATTTGTTCCAGCGATTTTGGATAAAAGTCTGGTTGACGATGTAATTGAAGTAACCGACGAGGATGCTATTGATACAGCCAGAAAACTAACCCGTGAACAAGGATTGCTGGTTGGGACTTCCTCGGGGGCGAATGTATGGGCAGCAACCCAAATCATGAAAAGATACGGAAATGATAAGGTTATTGCAACAGTGCTTCCGGACCGAGCAGAAAGATACTTCAGCACGGCTCTTTTATAAAAAGCATAGGAAAGCAAAACATTCGTCTAGCCAGTTTATTAGGGGTTGTTATTAAATTATATAATTTCTCTTAATCGTTACCTTAGTAATAATATACATTTTTATGTTTTAAGTCATGATGTAAGAATTCTATTGATATGATTCTACAGAATTTTAGCTTTTATCTATAAAATAAGAGTGGTCATATGGATTTAGTAATTAAATCCTATAAGACCACTCCAACTGTAATCCACTGACAAAAAAGATGCCGAGGTTGATAAAACTCGTAAACTAATAATGGTATGCACTTGACTGTAACATGCCTTATACCATAGGCGCAGAACTTAAAGGTACTTCCCCAATGCGTTTTTCAAATTATACTTGAGCATCTTCGTGTTTGGGATTCCGCAGATTAACCGTGTCCCATTCACAAAAGGCACCCTGATGGTGTTTCCATGCGTGATATAGCGGCCGAAGTTGGTATTAAGGCAGCATCAATATATAATCATTTTGCGAGTAAGGAGGATATTTTTAATAGTCTTTTGTTAGAAATGAAAAACAGGTATGAACATATGGTTAGTGTAGTTGGTGTCCCTGACGGAAGTGCTAACGAATCTGCACAACAATATATTGGAATGCCGGTAGAGCAATTACAGATGATTGCACAAGGGCTTTTTCAGTATTTTGCAAAGGATGAATTTGCCGCACCCTTTCGTAAGATGATTTCTTCTGAGCAGTATCGTAATTCTGCAGCAGGTGATGTTTTTAGAAGTATGTTTATTGATGGTGCATTGGAATATCAAACAGACCTTTTTAAAGCACTTATAGAGCGAGGTGAATTTATTGACGCCGATCCCGAGATTATTGCGTTACACTTCTATTCACCTATATTCTTATTACTTCAAAGTTACGATGAAACTCAAGAGCAAACAATAATGCAAAAACTAAAAAAGCATGTTAGTCAGTTTTCAAGCCTGTACGTTAGGAGGTAGTGGAGTGAAAATTACTGTTATACACGGTCAAAAACGCTATGGCAGCACATGGAATACAACTAAGTTGTTGCTTGATTTCCTTGTTTCCCAGGATGATGAATATAAAGAGTTTTTTGTAAATGACATATCAAATTGCATTGGCTGTTTTACCTGTATTATAGAAGATGAGGAAAAATGTCCTCACCGAAGTTTAACAAAGCCTATCATTCAGACAATCGAACAATCTGATATAATAATTGTCGCAACCCCAAATTACTGTATGGGTATGACCGGACAATTAAAAACCTTTTTTGATCATATGGCTTATCGTTGGATGAGTCATCGCCCTTTAGATGAAATGAAAAACAAAGTAGCAATCGCAGTATCGACAACAGCCGGTGCCGGTGCAGGAATAGCCACAAAGCAAATNGCAAAGCAACTGTTTTGGTGGGGAATTCCCAAGGTATACCGACTTAATCAGGCTGTAGCGGCTTCAAAATGGGAAGATGTAAAACCTAAAACAAAAGCGAAAATAAAGCAAAAAGCAATGAAAATCGAAAAAAAGGTAAAGAGAAAACACGGAAAGGTTCGNCGTGGACTGCGCCAGAAGCTTATATTCAAAATGATGGGTGCTATGCAAAAGTCTGGTTTGGGTACGCCTAAGGACGCCTCTTACTGGAAAGAACAAGGCTGGATATAGCAAATTGTTCATATCTAATTTCCTATCTCGAAGCTAGTACTTTTTTTGTTAGAATTTTTTGTTAGAACAGTTCCAATTTTACTGCTGTGCAAAAAAACAAACACCGCATAANCATAGTGTTTCTGCGATGTTTGTTTGGTCGGAGTGAGAGGACTTGAACCTCCGGCCTCTTGGTCCCGAACCAAGCGCGCTCCCAGCTGCGCTACACCCCGATAATTGAACATTTGCTATTTTAGCACATTTGCTGCTTGTTATCAATCACAAAATATAAGGATAATTACAATGTATGAAAAAAGGAAGCTATATCGGGCAATGGCTTCCTTTAACTTAACTATATTATCAATAATCATATATTTAATAATTTCTGAAAAGCCCAATAACCTTTCCAAGTATTATTAGTTCTTTCAGTATAATTGGTTCATAGTCAGGGTTTTCTGGTTGCAGACGATAATGATCCTTTTCTTTATAGAATGTCTTGACTGTTGCCTCGTCTTCGATTAAAGCAACAACGATATCGCCATTATTTGCTGTGCTCTGTTGTTTTACTATAATATAGTCACCGTCAAGAATACCAGCGTTTAGCATACTTTCGCCTTTAACCTTCAACATGAAAGAGGTTGAATTGTGCAAGAATCTAACAGGTATAGGGAAAGTGTCCTCAATATTTTCCACAGCTAAAATAGGGGCACCTGCTGTTATTTTACCGATTAGGGGCACATTTTCGATTTCTTGCTCAGCTACATATCCTTCAAGGTTTTTTGCCGAATCGTCTATAACTTTAAGTGCACGAGGCTTAGTTGCGTCTTTGATAATTAAACCGTCTTCTTCAAGCTTTTTTAAGTATGAATGTACAGTAGATGTAGATTTGAAACCTACTGCCTTACAAATCTCGCGGACAGAAGGAGGAAAGCCCTTTTCAATGATGTAACTGTTCACAAAATCAAGAATCCTTTTTTGTTTCTCGGCACTTTGCTGACGCATTCACAAAACCTCCATTTCCTAAGGATATTTCNATCAATTTAAGTTAACCTAATCTTTAAAACAATTATACAATTGAACAGAACAATTGTCAAACAAATGTTCGATTTAATCTTGACAAAGGAACACCTGTTCGATATAATTTACATAAAAGAACAAATGTTCTGAGGTGATATTATGAGTATAATCATTAGGAGAAGAAGGTTTACATTAAAAAATAAAAGCCGTTTTGCAAGAGTTATCATGCTGTTTGTTCTTATGGTTGTTTTTATGAGCATGTATATTACTGCCGGAGCTTCTCAAGCAGCTAAAGATGATTATGAGGAAATTTTAGTTATGCAAGGAGATACTCTTTGGAGTATTGCACAAAGTAATTTCCCGGAAAAGGACATACGGGCATATATATATGATATTAAACAATTAAACGGCCTTAATGATGATTATATATATGAGGGACAAAAGCTTAAACTTCCATAAAGGACTATTTTCCTAAAGGGCAATTTGAGTATTTTAGTGTTTTTATGGTTTTGCCTGTGGTATGATTATAATAACGAGTAGATTTGTGGGGTGAGGTCATGCAGGTAAAACAAGTATCAGTTTTTATTGAAAATATTTCCGGAAGATTAGCAGAAGTATCCCGTGTTTTAGGACAAAATAATATCAATATCAGAGCACTATCTATTGCCGACACTTCTGAGTTCGGTATATTAAGACTTATAGTGAATGATCCTGATTTAGCAGCATCGCTATTAAAGAAGGATGGTTTTTCAGTGGGCACGACTGAGGTAATTGCTATTTGTGTGGACGATTCTCCAGGTGGTCTTACCGATGCTTTGACTTGTTTAGAACACAATGAAATAGGTATCGAATATATGTATGCTTTTATTGGCAGCTCTGATCCTGAAAAAGCCCTGGTTATTTTACGAGTAGAGGATACAGAAAAGGCAATAGAAGTTTTAAACAACTGTGGGATTGACACAGTACCACCAAATAAGATATATACTATGTAAACTAAATCGTATTTGATTTGATTAATATGAGGATAATAAGAAGCTGTCTCAATATTAAACTCTTGAGATAGCTTCTTTTATTGTAATCTTTTTAAGGTTAAGATATATTTCTCAGTGATAGTCCCTTATTCTTATCCAGAGCCCATTGGATAGACCATTCGTTTTCAAAGAGTAAAACATAGTTATCCTTAGTATCCTTAACCAGTCTTGATGTGGATGTGAGATTCAAATCATTCGGACGACCTTCTATTTCAGTTATCCATCGAGCATATCGGAGGTTGAGGCTAGTGAGTTTCAGATCAACATTATATTCGTTCTTTAGTCTGTGTTCCAGCACATCGAACTGGAGAATACCAACTGCGCCAATGATAAACTCCTCAACTCCAATATCAGGTTCCTTATATATCTGGATTGCCCCTTCTTCAGCTAATTGTGTAATACCCTTCAAAAACTGTTTTCTCTTCATGGTATCCTTAGCCGATACTCTGGCAAAATGCTCAGGAGGGAAGGATGGTATGCCGTGGAATTCAAGCCCGCTCAGTGAACTCAATACATCCCCTATCCGGAAAATACCGGGATCGAAAAGACCAACAATATCACCGGGATAAGCTTTTTCTACTACTTCTCTTTCCTGAGCCAGAAATTGCTGTGGTTGGGCTAAGCGAACCTGCTTGCCTGAACCACTGTGGTTTACCTGCATACCCTTTTCAAAGACACCTGAGCATATACGCATGAAGGCTAATCTGTCCCGATGATTTGGGTTCATATTAGCTTGAATCTTAAATATAAAGCCAGTGAAATCCTCGCTGTTTGCTTCCATGAGATTTTCGTCAAACACGCGGTCACCGGGGGGTGGAGACATCCTTAAGAATTCCTCTAAGAACGGCTCAACTCCGAAATTGGTCATGGCGCTACCGAAGAATATGGGGGTGAGTTCACCCTTTAATATCCTGTTTAAATCAAAGCTGTCACCAGCTATATCTAAGAGCTCAATATCTTCAATCAATTTTGAGTAATATGGTTCTCCAAGCAAATCCTTGAATATTGGGTCATTAACATCCCCTTTGTTTGAATGAATAATCGCCTGACCGTGACTCTTGTCGTTGGTAAAAAGTTCAATCTGATTAAGCTGTCTGTTGTAGACACCTTTAAAGTCACCATGTATCCCTATTGGCCAATTCATAGGGACAGAACGTATTCCTAATACATCCTCTAGCTCCTGCATTAGATCAAAAGGATCTTTGACGGCTCTGTCCATTTTATTAATGAATGTAAAGATAGGGATACCCCTCATTCTACAAACTTGGAAAAGCTTTATAGTCTGTGTTTCCACACCCTTTGCTCCGTCTAAAAGCATTACGGCGCTATCGGCTGCAACCAGTGTTCTATAGGTGTCTTCACTGAAATCCTGGTGGCCGGGAGTATCCAAAATATTAATACAAAAATCGTTATAATTGAATTGCATTACACTTGATGTAACTGATATACCACGCTGCTTTTCGATCTCCATCCAGTCAGAAGTAGCATGCCTTGCTGTTTTTCTGGCTTTAACCGAGCCGGCCATGTGAATAGCGCCCCCATATAAGAGCAGCTTTTCGGTCAATGTTGTTTTACCTGCATCAGGGTGGGATATTATTGCAAATGTTCTTCTGCGTTCAATCTCTTTATTAAGAACTTCTTTAGCTTTACTCACAATTGCTCCTCATTTCGTACAATAAATACAGATTATATATTATATTTTTTTGTATACTCTCGTCAAGGAATAAGTGATTTTACGCAAAATATATATGGAAGAGTGATTAAATGCGTGTCGGTACTAAAAAATTATGGTACAATTATTCAAAAGAACTCAGGACTTATATCATACTTACGTTTGATTAAGAGAATTGATTTAGGATTATTATGTTTTAGGAGAAGAATCTTATGATTATTGATAATTTAACTCTAAATGCGAAAAATGCAAAAAAAGCTTCTATATCTCTTTCAGGAATATCCACCGAGAAGAAAAATAATGCCCTTAAGATAATTTCACAAAGGCTTTATGAAAACAAGGAAGAAATATTTAAAGCCAATAACGAGGATATAGAAAGAAGCCTCGCCGATAATCTTGCCATGCCCTTAATCAAGAGACTTAAGTTTGATGAAAGCAAACTTAATGAAGTTATCGATGGAATTAATAGCCTGATTAGTCTTGAGGACCCTATAGGAAAAACATTATTGGCAACCCAGCTAGACCATGATCTGGAGCTATACAGGATAAGCTGCCCCATAGGACTGATAGGTATTATTTTTGAATCTCGTCCTGATGCTCTTGTTCAGATTTCGACTCTTTGCTTAAAAAGCGGCAACAGCGTTTTACTCAAGGGTGGAAGCGAGGCTAGGCTCACGAATAGATGTCTTTATGAGATCATTGCAGCTGCTACNAANGAAGCTGGAATTCCCGATGGTTGGGTTAATCTTTTGGAGAGTAGGGCTGAAGTATCAGAAATGCTCAAACTTGACCAGTACATTGACCTTATTATTCCACGGGGTTCTAACGATTTTGTAAGATATATTATGGACAATTCAAGAATCCCGGTTCTTGGTCATGCTGATGGCATATGCCATCTATATATAGATCAGGGNGCTGATGTNAAAAAGGCTGTAGATATTACAGTTGATTCCAAGACTCAATATGTTGCTGTTTGTAACGCATTAGAGACACTTTTGGTAAATGAAAACATAGCACAGGAAGTTCTTCCCCTTATTAAAGACGAGCTCGAAAAAAGGAAAGTAGAGATACGGGGCTGTGAAAAAACAAGTAAGATTATTTCCTGTATTTCTGCCACCGATGAGGACTGGAAGACGGAGTATTTAGATTATATCCTTTCAATTAAGGTAGTTGAAAACATTGATGAGGCTATTGAGCACATAAACACATATGGATCAGGCCATACCGATGTTATAATTTCGGAGAACAAGGACAATATTGATACCTTCTTAACATATGTTGATTCAGGGAATGTATTTGTAAATTGTTCAACCCGTTTCAGCGATGGCTTCAGATACGGGTTCGGGGCGGAGGTAGGAATCAGCACCAATAAGATTCATGCAAGAGGTCCTGTCGGCCTGGAAGGTCTTGTAACATACAAATATAAGGTAATAGGAAATGGCCATTTAGTAGCTGATTATGCCGAGAACAGAAAGACCTTTAAGCATCGTCCGCTATAGAAAAGCAGCATAGCCATGTGAAGCATTGCCTGATGTGCATCAGCAGATTCTGTTGTGTTGCCTCAGTCTGTGTTTGAGGCACCTCCAAGGTCTTTCATAATTTCTTTAGCATTATCAGTAGCCAATACTGTACCATCATGCTTTACCCAGACTGCAGCAATACCCAATTCCTGGGTCAGATGTAGTCCTTCATCATAGGGAGTGAGGAACAGTGTTGTGCTCATGAAATCTGCAAATCCTGAGTCCTCAGTCACTATGGTTACTGATTTAAAGTAGTCTGCTGGCATTAAAGTATCAGGGTCAATAAGATGATGGTAGTTCTGTCCATTTACCGTATAGTATCTTTGATAGTCTCCACTTGTAACAACGGAGCTATCGTTTATATAAATTACATCTAAATGAGGTTTTGTTGAGGAATAGGGGTCAAAGGGGTTCTGAAGCCCGATGCCCCATTTGCTCCTGTTGCCGTTTAATGGTTCACCCACAACCCTTACATTCCCACCAGAGCTAATAATAAAGCTGGTATAGCCTTTTTCCATAAGCTCATTTGCGACCAACTCACTGGCGAACCCTTTGGCCACAGCCCCCAAGTCAAGACTCATATTCTTATCTTCGAGAAAAACAGTGCCGTTTTCGGTATCGACAATTATCTTTTCAATATCGGTATACTTGTTTGCTTCGTTGAGTTCAGATATAGTAGGGATTTTACTTTTTTGGGGATCTTTTTTTCCGGCATCGCGGTAATTGTGCCATATTTTTAGCACCGATCCTAAAGCTATATTACACTTACCATTGGTTTCATAATACCATTGTTTAGATAATACAAGTAAATCTATTATCTCCTGTTGAACCTTGACAGCCTGAATACCTGCATTATCATTAATGGTTTTAGCATTGTTGAGATTATTATAGTCATTGTATATATCAAAGAGCCTGTGGAGCTCCATAAAACGATCCTGTGCAATATCTGCCATTTCCTTAAAATCAGCTTCGCTCTTTGCATAACCGATTAACTGAATAGTGGTGTCGAATGCGCCCACAAATTCATAGGAGTATTTTGTATAAGCTGAATTGTCAGATGAACATGCAGCTGTCAGCAATGAAATAATTATGATAATGCAAATTGAAATTTTTACTTTCATATAAACCCCTTGTTCTTTTCAAATATTCCAATAACGCCTGATGCAATAATTGCAGTTATAAGACCTGTTACAAGGCTGGCTAAAAGTAATATGGGAAGGTAGGCGAAGATTGCAAAGTTTTTCATCATAATACTTGCCATAAGTATCTGACCAATATTGTGAGCAGCAGCTCCTCCTATACTTATCCCCAGCAATGTGAAAACCTTATTATATCCAAGCTTTAATAGTATCATGGCTATAAGTGCCAGAAAGGCTCCTGAAAGGGAGTATAATAAGGAAGTCATTCCGCCAAATAAAAGAGATGACAATATACATCTTAAGATTGTAATTATTATAGCTGAGGGAATATCTACGCAAAAAAGAGCAAACATTGTTACAATATTAGCAAATCCAAGCTTAATTCCAGGCATTGGCACTATGAGATTAAGCGGAATAAGGCGCTCTATAAAAGATAGCACAACGGCCAGAGATATTAATATGCTGTTCAAAGTTAGCTTTTTCATTGAGTCACCATTAAACGATTCGTGTAATACTTGTAGTTGTTTTCTGATCTAGTAAGATTTTACCTTACGATAATATCTACATCAGATTGGTTATAACCTTCAATTTTAATAATTATGCCTGAAGGGAGGCATACTGCTATTTCCCCGGGCTTTTCGATCCAACCGGTGTGAACACATACCTGGTCGGGGCACTGAGCTTCTTTGAAGCGGACTTTTCCGTTATTCACCTCAATAATTCCAGGGTATTGCCCCGAATATGGAATTGTGTATGGCTCCTGATACTTATCTAAGTATATCCTGCCTATTTCAGCGTTGTTTTGAGAGATTACAGCAACCCTTTGTTCTGAATCCTCCTGATGCATAGACATTGCAATAATGGCACTGGAGAGGATTACTGCCAGAATCACCAAAACATCACCAAATTTAATTTTAACCTTCAAAGTGTTCCTCCATATACAAAATCGCGAATAAAACTATAATCTGTCTCTTTCATTGTAGTATAGCACTCCGGGCAATAAATTGGTATACTGATTGCATAGAAGTTAGAAGTAATAAGTTCTCAAAATATGGAGGGGAAGATATGTTTTTTAAAAAAGGACGAAAGATTAATCAGCTTGAGGGACAAGCATTATTGTTAACTGCCTCTGATGATGTGGAGGCTATTATAATAGTGTCAATGCTAAAAGCTAACGAAATCCCAGCTACAAAAGTCTATAGGGAGGATGGAGGTTTTTTCACTATGGTTCTTGGCAAATCCTTAATGGGGGTAGATGTTTTTGTTCCTGAGGAAATGCTTGACAGTGCTAAAGAAATTCTTGATTCTGCTCAGGATATTAATGATGAGGAGATTTTAGCAGACCCATCCTTTGATGATGCAAGCATAAATAAGCACAACGAAGAATCATTAAAAAGTCTTGGTAAAAAAGCATTATGGATAGGTGTAGCACTTCTCGCAATTATAGCTGCATATCTGATTTTTTATTTCTTTTTAAAATAGTCTGGACTATTAATGAAACGACAAATCCCCTCGCAGCTAGTTCTGGTATATTCTACAGGGAAGAGGCTTTTATTTCTCCCAACACGATAGAGTACCACATCTGAATTGGCTAAGGCTTCTTCATGATTGTTCTTTATAACAACTATTACTTCATTATCAGCTATAGGATCTTCAAAGCCGTCCTTTTCTTTTCCTTTGCTATTTATTATGCTGAGGACAGGGTAGTGGTGTATTGTTATATCTATTCTCTCAGCCTTATTAGCATCGTTGATACTCTTTTTGACAGATTGGCTCAACATACAACCATTGTTAAGTATTGACATAGCATAGCCTCCCCGATAATGGGCTTCTATATTATATGAACATAATTTCCTAAGGGTTCTGGATAATATACCTTTCACAAGTAATAGGATCAGTACATATAATATTTTGGGACTGAATATGAGGGGGATATTAGGTGAGTAAGACTGTTGTTCCAACACCGCCTCAAAATATTATAATAGCTGAGGAAAATCAAGAAGTATTAGCTAGAATAGTTCTAAGCGAAATGGTCTGGAATGAGAATACCCTTATGGGTAATGTTAGCGACAAGCTCACAGGCAAACCGATAGAGGGAGTATGCGTTAAGGTTTGTGATAATGAATATAATCCGATTGCCTATAATTATTCAGATATCGATGGTAACTTTACAATAGAAGGCAATTTTAGCCCATCCATAAGAGTTTTGGCTGGCAAGAAGGGCTATGGAACAATTTCAAGCGAGGCCTTGCCAGCATCCGGACTTGACAGAAAAGCTCTTAACCTGGAGCTGTTCCCATTACCTAAGCTTGGAGCCACAATATTCGGCAATGTCAGAGATGCGCAACAAAAACCTCTTTCGGGAATAAGAATTACAATATATAGATCAAACAGTCTTAACCCTTATGATGTTGCATTCACAAATCAGGAGGGATTATTTGTTTTTGATAACATAGAAGAGGGGGACTATAGAATATCCTTTCAATCCTTAAGTTATAATGATAGAGTTGTCAATATTGAAATTTTAAGGGAACATAATATTGTTACACTAGAAACAGTATTTTTGAAAAAGAAAATACTGAAGGGGACCATACATGGCATTGTTACTGATAAAAATAATGTTCCGGTCAGTAATGCTCTTGTGATGCTATGTAATAGCAATAATATACCAGTACAGATAACTTACACTAACGAGGATGGGGCCTATTTATTCTATAGACTGGATATGGGAACATACACCGTAATAGCAAAATAACACAGAAGAACCGTCGTTTTGTGCATGTAAAAGAGTCGATAAATCCTTATAAGGGTTTATCGACTCGAGCATATCTTACTATTTATATATTTACAATTAAGCCTGGTTCTCGTTTTCGTTAGTGTTCTTCACAGGAATCTTAGCCAGTAAAACAATCATAATATAAAAGGCGATAAGAGCACCGAAAACTCCGGCTAATCCGAGTCCTGTAACCTCAAGACCTTGCAATAATAGTTCTTTAAGTTCTGTATTCATTAATAATCCTCCTTTTATAGACCTGCAATTTTACCTATTAAGACCAGAATCATACTACCTGCAACAACTGAACCTAATTGGCCCGATACATTGGCTGCAACAGATTGCATAAGCACAAAGTTGTGGGGGTCTTCATCTTTGGCTAACTTCTGAATAACCCTGGCTGACATCGGGAATGCTGAGATTCCTGCAGCACCAACCATTGGATTGATTTTATCTTTTCTAAAGAGATTCAATAACTTAGCAAACATTACTCCGCCGGCAGTGTCAAAAATGAATGCAACTAATCCTAAAAGCATAATCAAGAGGGTATTCTTTGTCAGAAACGCTTCTGCGTTCATGGTTGTACCAATTGTTATACCAAGAAGGATAGTAACTAAATTAGCTAGAGTTGTTTGAGCTGTTTCTGAAAGCCTGTTAAGAACTCCACATTCTCTGATTAAATTACCGAACATCAAAGCACCGATAAGAGCAACACTTTCAGGTGCAATAATACCTGCAATTACTGTAACAACGATAGGGAAAAGAATTCTTGTTAATTTGCTTACTTCTTTTTGTTGGAAGTCCATACGGATTTGCCTTTCCTTCTTGGTTGTTAAGGCTTTAATTACAGGTGGCTGAATAATTGGGACCAATGACATATATGAGTAGGCGGCAACGGTAAGAGGCCCCATAATACCTTTATCAAGTCCAAAAGCACTGCCTACATAAATTGTTGTAGGACCATCTGCGGCTCCAATTACACCTATGGCTCCAGCTTCCTTAAGACTAAAGCCTAAAGCTAAAGCAACCATCATTGTAGCAAAGATACCAAATTGAGCCGCAGCACCGAAGAACAGCATTGATGGAGTTTGAAATAAAGGCCCAAAGTCGATCATTGCACCAACGGCAATAAAAATAAGGACCGGAAAAAGCTCGTTGGCGATTGTCGCCTCATACAGTGCACCAAAAATTCCAAGCTCACCAGTTACCGGGTTTTCTACAATGCTTGTTAATGGAATATTCGCCAGAATAGCACCAAATCCTATAGGAAGTAACAAAGCGGGCTCATATTCCTTCTTTATCGCAAGGTATATCAATATACCACCAATTGCAAACATAATTAACATTTTAATAATGTATTCAGTAAGTGATGTGCCTTCCGGAAGAGTTTCGAGCAAAGTGTCAAAATTAAAAACCATTTTCTTCCTGCCCTCCTAGATTGTATATATTTAAAAGGTTTAATGTAAAATCGTATACATTATATCATCAGCACTAAACCCAGGCAACATATAAATATACAAATCGTTACCCATGGTTTTTGGCGAAATAGTGGTTGAATTTATTTTTGTTCAATCTTCAAATAGTAGACTCCATCTAGCTTATAGTCCTTGCACTCTACGCTTTCNTTCTCTATGATGAATTTGTTACGGTATAGCTGCTCTGCGAGCTTCCCGTACTCTCCGGCCTTTTTTGCATCTACACTTGAATCAACATATTCATTTAATTCGTTAAATATTGTAATAAACTTACCTAAGTTCTTCAGGTTCAGGTGTTGGTTAATAAAAGCTTTAGCAAAGGCCACCTGATTGTTTTTCCTTTCAATGTCTCCTATGCTTTTGTATTTACCATTTTCATCGGTACCTTGACGATAACGGACAAAGCCCTCAGCATCCTTGCCGCTTAGAGTCTGAAAGCCTTTTTTAATATTAATCTCAAGATTTTGAGTTGGATCGTTATATCTCATCAGATAGGGTACATCAATTTGAACACCATCAAAATAGTCTACCACTTTTCTGAAACTTGAGGGTTTAATATAAACATAATCGTCTATATATATATTAAATACCTCTTCCATTATATCGGCAACGAAATCATATTCGGAATTGCCAAAACGGCCGTTACCGTTCTTGTAATCAACACGCTTGCCTATAACATGACATGCGTTGATTTTATATATTCCCTTCGATTTGGAATAAGAAGGCCAGACCTTTTTCAATTCAGATTTAACCTTATCACTGTAATCTATGTATATATCCCTGGGCAGGTTTATAAGCTTTACCACATTATTTGCATCATCTATGCTTGCAATCATAAGGGTATCATGATTTCCTGCCACCTGGTCGGTTCCGATAACCAATACATTGATATTATCCTTGTCAACTAAGTCTATGGCATATTTTTGATTATTGGTTAAGCTATAAGGACTGGAACCGGACTCCCTTTTGTTTCGGATTGCTTCGGCACCATCCTTTGTGGTGAGAAACTGCCCTAAAAAATCAAAAACCGGCTTATCCTTAACCAGATAGAAATATACACTCATAACGCCTATCAGTATAACAAACAGGACAATTACCAGTGTTAATAAAGTGTTTGTTGTTTTGTTCCTTGGTGTCTTCTTCTTTTTTTTAGCCATATATGTTTGTTCGCCTCTGATCAAAGTATTTTCTAGTTCACATTTTCACACAACATTGAACCTGTGTCAATCTTGTTAGAGTGTTATTCAATATGATATAATGACCTCACCAATTAGCAATAACAAGATTGCTGATAGGCGTCCGTGACCTTAAACATTAGCAGCTTAGAAATCAAAAAAA
>JGI24711J26586_10002095_pt1 | contig 14518 bp, 15 predicted proteins | sample BioPla3DNA1_FD_26586 | JGI IMG/M metagenome (IMG submission 26586)
ACAAATAAAATGCGCCAGGCTGGTTTCCCAGTCTGACGCTCTGTATCTTTCGTGAACAAACTTTGTAATTGTAAACATACTTTTGTGTATGTCGACAAATAAGATAATTTTTTCATATTCATAGACATATCTTTAAGTTTTTTATTATTCTATTATCATTATACTATATTATAAAAGTATTGATTCTCCATTTCTATCAGTTTTTAGATATTTATAATAATTATTGGAGGCAATCTGTGGTGAACTATTAGCATAACAATAAATGCACTGGTGACTACAAGTATCATACTGTCCAATATCTTTGCTTATTATACAACCACAAGATTCACGTTGACCTTTATCCTTTAACTTTCTTGATTTATCAAAACTGTTATTTGTACTTCTTTCTAAAATCTTCTTATCTTCTTCCTCAATTAAATCAAATAGGGTTATTTCTTTAAAGTTAGAATCAACATCACTATTATTATAACCTAAAAAGTTCATTAACTTTTTGTCCTGTGAAAATACTTTAATCATTAAATCATCATCAATGCACTTATTCTTTTTAATATTGTATCTACTTAAATCAATATCCTCTGAACAAGTTGCTATTTCTAGTCCCCAACTTCTATTAATTTCATTCAATCCTTCTGCTATTGCTTCCATTGTTTCTTGAATGAATTCTTTATAATTAATACCATTTTTATTTAGATTACTTTCTACTCTCCTATATGCTGAAATATCAACAAAACTGATTACAAGTTTATTTGTATAATCTGCAATTTGGTTTCCTACTTTATATATCTTATCCAATAAGACTTCAACAGTAATTTTATCTGTTAATATTAACGGATCAAATCTCCAAACTACTTTATCTTTTCCTATCTCTTCTGACAGATACTTAAAAGTGTCTATTCTTTTATCCAACCTTCTTACTTTCGGTTCAAGCCCTTCTCTTTCATAATCATTTAAAGTAAATAAAAAATAATAGTTAATACCTATATCATTAATCTCCTTAAGATGTGCAATTATAGGCTGAGCATCTTTTGTCCAAAATACAATTAAACGGGTCTTATCAAAAGAAATATACTGCGGTTTTCTATTAAAAGGATTTACCCACTTAACATATCCTTCCCTCAGTCTATTAATGAACCATTCGGAATAAAATGCAGGTATATCAGTAGACCTGCTTGCAGAAATAATCACTGGTGCAACCCCTTTTACTCTACCTTCTTTGGTATNAATATCTATTATTTCCCACTTATTTGAAGCCATTAAAAACACTCCTAATCTAAATTTTCCGGTCCTTTTATTTATCTTAAAGAAAATGCGTCATATGCGGTATCATTAATAACATTTAACTCCTTATAATGGTATGTACCATTGATACAATATCTCTCAGGAGCAATTTGATAACATTCTTGCTTATCTATTCGTTGCATTACTTTGTCCACAAAGTCTGTATGAGCCAAAACTTTATATGTGATTTTGGATATATCTTTATGATTCATTCTGTGGTTTATATTAAAAATCTTCTGATGAAAACACTCTAAATTATCCTGACATTCTTCATACCAGTGGTAGCAGCATATAGGAATTAGGCAGCCTAATTTTCCATTATTTTGTTTCATATAGTCGGTTATCTCTTTATTCATTATTTTCCCGTTAAAGTTCCTTTCTCCAAATATATTATTTTTTTGATTTTCCATAATCTGATTAGTAACATCCTCTATTATAAGCATACCTTCTGGAGTCAGGTAATCATATGACTGCTTTATGAATGAATGATATAATCCTCTATTGAGTTCATAATCCCTGTTGTAAAATTCACTAATAAATTTAAAGGTAAGAATTATATCAAACTGTTCATTAGAGTTCCTTAGAATTTTACTTATCTTTTCTTCAAAATCATACCTATCCTCAAATTTTTGTTCCATTACGCTAAGGTGGTTATTACTGTTTTGGTATAATTGTTCGTATATCTTTTTTTGATAACTGACTGCATTTACATTCCCGTCTATTGAAATAATATTAGTCATAATTGTTTCAAGTGGAAAAAAGTCTTTCATTGCTTCTATCAGCCCAAATAAATCTCCACCAGAACCAGAACCTATGTTTAAAATATTTATTTTCTTCTTTCCTATAAAATTTTTATAAATCTCTTCTTGATTAAATAAACGATAAAAAATATTATATGACTCAACAAAACTTCTTGGAAAGTAAGTGCCTAAGTACCGTTGACTTTGTTGTTCATTATTATCCAAATTGTGTAAAGCAGCAATTGGATCAGGATCATATTGCGCTTTTAATTCATCAAAGATGAATCTCTCTAAATACGGATTAATATTTAACATATATAACACTCCAAGTTATCATCTTTGTTGCAAAGATACTTTTCATTTTATACTAAAAACATCAACACAATTCATAAAAATCACTATCGACTTTTTGAATCATTTTAGGTATGTCTCTTAAACAATTAATAAAAACCCTTTTTTGCGCTCTTGTAACTGAAGTATAAATAACATTGTCCTTGTTAGAAAAGCCTATATTTTCAAATTCATTTAGCCCTAGAATGAATACATAATCAAATTGTAAGCCTTTTATTTGGTGGTAAGTTGTAACTGCAATTCTATCTGTAAACTCCCAATTGTTTCTCTTTGCAACATATGACCTAATCCCTTTCCTATTCAAGGAATTACTAATCATAGCCAGTTCATTATTCCTGTCTTTGGGATAGATAACTGCAACTGATGAATTTGACTCGGTTTTACGTATCTTCTTAATAGTAGTAATAGCCTTGCTTATTTCATCCTCAAAACTTCTGCATACAGTTACACAAGGCTTTTCCCCTCGATTTGCAACAAATGAAGATTTAGAGTTCTCACTATTTTCTCCCATCAATTGATTTGCAAATAAAATTGTTTCCAAAGTAGAACGGTGGCATACATTCAATTCATAAGAACGATCTATATGTAATCCAAATTCATTCCAAGACTCAACACCATTATCAAATATTTTTTGCGCAATATCTCCTACTATTGTCATAGAATTATTATGCAATTTATTTATTAATAGTAACTGAATAGGAGTAAAATCCTGTACTTCATCGACTATTATGTGATCAAATTTCCCAAAATACCTCTTTTGAAGTTGTCCTAAGATCAATAATGCAATCCACGCAAATATATACATATCAGATGCCTTTAAATAATTACAAAAATTATAATTATGATATACTCCATTATTCTTCAAATATTGTTGATAATCTTCAAAATGATAAAATTCATTCAATATATTTGCTAAATTAAATATTATCGTTGAATTTTGACTCTTCCAACTATAATTGTTAAAGTAATGAGAATTCATTATTCTTTCTAACTTTCTTTCTACTTGGTTTATTTTTTCCTCCTTATTAATAATCAATTTATTGTTTTTAATTTGGTTTTTAGCATAATGTCGTAAATTAACAAAATCTATTAAGGAAAAAATTTGGGACGTTTTTTCTAAATGTATATAAAACCTATCAAATTGATGTAAATCTATATCTTTCCTTAAATCAGACAAAATTTCCTTCTGTTTTTTATGAAGAAATGCTAGGATAATATCTAAAACTTGCTTTCTTGATTTAACCTTTTTATGATAATAATCTTCAATATAGTCGATTCTTGTTATATTGGTTAATTCACGAACTTTCTGGTACATCCAATCATCGAAACTATTTACCTGCACTAATGGTATATCTAATCTTGTAACTAAGTTAGAGAGATATTTCTTTAATGCTACATTATAACAGAATACAGCAATATTTCTTTGATTAAATTTACTAGAACACTCATTAATAAGGTATACTATTCTATGAAAAGCAATATTAGTTTTCCCACTTCCTGCAGGCCCTTTAACAAGGGTGATTCCTTGATAAGGTGCTCTCATAATAGTATCTTGTTCTTCACGCATTTTATCTGCAATACTATCAAGAGTTGAAGATTTCACTACTTCATTTTCCTTTTTAGTAATCACTTTATCTTTTAAACTTTCTTTTTTTACTTCTATATCATCAGAAATTTTTGGCCGCATATTAGTATATTTAACCACTTGTCCATCAAAAGAAAAAGCAAAATTATTGTCAATGTGTTCTAATTCAATCAGATTTTTATCGATAANTTTAACAATTTCTTTTTCTGCAATAATATAGTTTTGTCCATTGATATTATCGCCCTGACCTACATTTTTAAATCGTAATGCTGCAATTGGTGAAGTATATAAAACTATATTTTGAGAATGGTCTGACATAAAGTTGGAAATAAAATAAGTTTGATTAGAGGTAGTTGTAATTTTGCTATAGTAAGGAGAATTAATAAATTTCTCATATGTAATATAATAATTATCTAATTTTACTCTTTTTTCTCTTAACTTATTTAAATCTTCCATAATATATATTTTGTCTTCTCTATCTGCGTATCTTAAATTTTCTTTTTCATTATATATCTTGCTGAGTATATCCTCCATTTGCTTTTTTAAATCGGAGTTTTCAAAATTATATGACAAAGTCTCAACAATATTTTTAAGAATCTCTATAGCCTTTCGCCAGTATGCCTCGTGTCTTTCCAAGCCTACTCCCCCTTTTGCTTTGAAAAGTATATTGCTTTTATCAATATTTGTTTTAATTACTCATATATATAGTATTATATAGTATTTATGCAATACTTTCCACAAAACGCAGTTTTTTATAATTCGCTCAATTTACATAAATAAAATGCGACAGATTGGTTTCCCAGTCTAACGCTCTGTATCTTTGTGAATAAACTTTGCAATTTTGAGCATACTAATTTGTGTGTTTCCTATGAACGTATAAATCTATTTTATTAAAATAAGAATTCTTATATTTATTCAATTTCTTATGGTGGTCCTTGCGAAGCAATTAATTATTACTCTAAAACTTAGATCCATAAACGTACTATATATAATGTAGGGAAGTTTAAGAAAGGAAATCAAAAGTATTACATTTTCCCATCTACAATTCCCCATAATATTGTCTGATAAAAGTATTAAACATCACTAAGATAAATTTTGTAACTTTTTCTTTAAATCAAAAATATACTGATTTGAAAAACTTTGGTACTTCTTCCTGTTCAAGTGATAGAATATATTTGGAATAGGGGCATAGTTTTTTCTTCTTTCATATATACAATGTTGAATCTCTTTGGCTTTATTTATAATGTCTTCTTTGGTAAATCCCTCAATGTTTTCATATAGATAATATAGGCAATCGCTAATATCTTTACTATTCTTAATGTTCTTATAATTCTTATATATATAGGATAGTCTATCTGATACGATTGTTAATATGGGGTATAGTTTAATTATTAAGGTCTCAACGCTGTTATTCCAAAAAATAATAATATATACAGAGAGCAAAATTGCAAGCAATAATATATTTAGTTTTTGAAATTTAATTCTTAGTTGAGTTTCCCATTCACCATTTTCTATTTGGCAAAGTATAATCGCTTTTTCAATAGAAACTCCTGATACATCTGAATACCAATCCATAACCCCTTTTTGCTGTCCATTACGACTTGTTTGCTCTATAAACTCTTTTGAGAACTTTGATTTTAATTCTAGGGCTGTCTGATGTAGACTAGTCGCCTTTAGAAATGGGGCGTATATATCGAACCCATATAATTTTCTATCTATAAGTTCCTGCATTGTAGCAGCAGTGTTTATTTTATCACTTTCTCTAATATATAATATGCAAAAAGTTATCCCCCAAATAACATATATCGCTTTAAAGTAATTATTACTTTGAATCGTATTGCTCAATCCTAAAACATAAAAAATAAGGTTANCAAAAAACATTATATGGAGTGCATTTTTACTCAAAGAGTATAATTTTCTTTGGCCAAACAAATACAAAAGAATTTCTTCTGAATTCTGTCTTTGGTTAATTTCATTGTTATTCTTCATTTTTAACTACTCCTCACAATACTCTGGAAATTCGCTCCCAAATATTTCGCCCCATTTTTTAATTGCTTTTTCTTGATCTTTGTCGTCTAACTCTGCAGAGATTGCATCATTTGCTTTATCGTAATCACTCTTTGCTTTATTAGAAATTTTCAGTTTATCGTCATAAGAAAGTGTGTTTAAGTCACCTTGGATTTCTTTTGGATCATTTATAGAAGACCAAATGTTATCTTTAATGTATAATAAGATATCTCTAAACCTAATATCAATATAGGAATTCACGCTATCTACACTATCGAAGTATTGTAGCAATAAACATTCTAATACGTAAGATGACATCAGTGGCATTGTAGGTCTTTTGTTCCAATACTTTACTAATCTTATAGATTCTAGCATTAGCCCATTATGTTTTTGATTCAAAGTTGATACTCTATCTCTGTCTTTACGTGGATCTGTTTTTTGCCAGTTTCCTTTTCCATCTGGTATTAAATAATAATTCCTTCCATTCGATTCTTCACTTGTAAGAAAGCAAGGCACAATATCGAAGTTCCACTCATAAGACTTAAGTTGAAGAGTTGCCGCTGCTCCATTCTTATGGGTTTCTGCTTTCTTATAATCTTTAAATTCCTTAAGTTCACTTATAAACTTATTAATGACTTTAGTAGAATTAAGAACATTAGTATTTTCATTGCAACACCCTTTTTGTGCAGAGTCATCGTTTTGTACATAGATTTTAACGTCATTACCAGAATCATAATAAGTGCTACCATCACCACTTATCCCAATCATAATATCAATGTCATCTAAAGGCCTTATTTTTGTTCTTCTGCCAAATGAACCAAAAGAAATATCAATGTCATTGTACAAATTGAAAAAATCTTCATTAGAATTTAAACTATGAATATTATCTATAAGATTGTCCCTACTTTTCCTTGCAGTTTTTGTTTTTTCTTGATCCAAGTTAACTTTATCCCGCATAAACTCCTCAAATGCATTATTTACTGTTATTGCCATATTCTCTCCCCCCAAGTTCTTTATACTAAAACACAATGCTACCATTATGTTCCAATTATTATCTTAATAGTATTATATATCATTCATATATAATCTTCATTATTAATTATTATTTTTGATAAATTGTGTACAATATGAAATTACGTTGAGAACTATATTTGGTTTCTCACATCTTTTAACTTTGTTACTAATTTATTTCTTTTTATTTCTATTTCATAAACTTCTTCTAATAGATATTTAAAAACCAAATCCAGTTTATTTACAATTTCAGAATCAAATAAATATTGCTTAGTTATATCGCCTTTATTAGTATGAGCAGCACCATTCCCAAGGTCTTTTATAATCTTTAATATTTCAACATCTAAATTAAGTGCCCACCTTGGTGCTGTTCCCCTATTAATACCATTCTCTAATTCATTTATTTTTGCATTTAACATTCCTTTTGTATAACCCTGATTATATAAGAGATGTTCAAGTGCAGTTCTATACATAACAACTGCAGCACTATTTGCTCCAATAATTTTAGATTTATGTGCTTGATCTAAATAATAAGATACTTCATAAGGAGTATTAGGAGTAGAAACTCCATTGATAGTTTCAGACAAGTGAATTATCTGCTGCCCATTAATGTTAGTATATATAAATAAATATGATTTTGATTTGCATTGTAAACAAGTAACCTCCCACAAAGATGGTGATAATGCAACATTTAATTTGCTAATTATGAACTTATAATATTCCTCAAATGATCTTGGTGCATCATCTTTATATCGACTTTCCTTTATTATTGTTTCTATCTTGTTTGAGTTTAAATTAGTATGTAAGTTCTTCACTGCAGTATTTCTTAATTCAGAACAGGTTGAGCAGTATAATTCGGCTTCAAAATTCTTTTTCATTACAATCTTCATATTGCTTATTTTGATATTATCATAATCAATGTTCACGTGTTCTCCATTTCCATAAGAATCTGTAACGGGTATTATATTTGGAGTTTCAGTTACATCTTTATATAACAGTTCACTCCATTCACATATACTTTTCATAGGTAATCATCTCCTACTTTCATAAATTTAATATATCTATCCCTTTATTTAATTATCGACAAGATACTTAAAGATATTATACACTCTTTGGTAATATGATCCTAAAACAAAAGCATCGGATTATTCAAATCTGATGCTTTGTATCTTTAATCCTATTCATCTTAATAACTTTATTTTGCATATTACCTTCACCTTTTCTCAGTAAATTCATTAATGACTTCCTGAAACCTAAATATATCCAAAATATCATAGTTTTTCAGTGATATATTAATTCCATACTCTGGANCACTTTTTTGCCCGGGTTTATCATAGTTTCTATCAACAAATACTTCATTAGGTTTTTCCCATACCCCTGATGGAATTATAAACATATCAGGACTCTTTCCATTTTCAAATANCAATAATGTAAGGTACAAATTTTTATTACTTATNTCAAACTTGCTCTTTTGAACAAAAACATACCCTTTATTTCTTAAAGATTTTACTTGTATTTCACAAAAACGACCATTTTTATCTTTTACAATAAAATCTACTCCGTGATCATCTACCTCAGATGAATATATCTCTAGACCATAAGAAGCAAATTCCATTTTTGCATAATATTCAGCATATCGCCCTAATTGNAATGTGTTTAATAAAGACCAATCAGTATTTGGCATATATCTCCCTCCATTATAAAATCTAAACTTTTAGCCCTTAGAANATTACATCTGTAATTATTATAAAAAGAAATTCTGCAAACTTTCGTCGATTTCCTCTTGTGATAATCCAATATACCTTTTAGTTACCTCTTGAGAACTATGGTTGAAAATCTGCATTAATTTTGCAATATCTTTTGTTTGTTGATAGTAAAAATAGCCAAATGATTTTCTAAACGAATGCATTCCAAAGTTCTCTATTCCTAATTTTTCTGCTACATTTTTAATATANCTATAGGCCTGTACTCTAGTAATATGNGATTTTACCCCATTCGCATTTTTTTGCCTGCTNGGAAATAAGTAATTTTCTTCTTNCATTCCAACAATGTAACTATTAATTTCNTGNCTTAACTGNTCATTGATTGGGAACAACTTTGTTTTATTTGTCTTTTCTTCTCTAATAACAATATGAGTTTTATTTTTTACATCTGAAACTTTTAGAGAAATTATGTCTCCNATACGCATTCCTGTGTTAAATGCCATAATACAAAGCATATAATACTTATAATTGCGCTTCAGCAGTTCTCGTTTGAGTTCAATAATCTTATCCATATCTTTTATTGGCTGAACTAATTCTATGGTAAACACTCCCTCCAGGAATTTTTTCTAGTCTCATTATATCACGCTTACTGTTATAAGGCAGCCCGATATGTTACACTAATAAGACATAAATTATGGCATTATTAAAAGAATGTTTATTTTCCAAGGCTTTCAGCCATTTTATGAGATTAACTCTTTTTTAATTGTGTTACACTCGAATAGAAAATTATTTAAATACAAAAGTCAGGATTATCACCTGACTCTTATAAATTTTATCAAATGGAAGGGTATCTACTTCTTAGTAAACAACTTCAGGCTGAATATGAAATTCTTTTTCATTACCTTGAACTTTTAAATAACTTGGCCAAACATAAAACTTCCAGTGTTTACCTTCTCTTGGGTTCTCAAGTATCATCTCTGGTTCCATTAACCTTCTAAGATCTTTAAAGTTAATATAATATACTTTTCCTCCTTCTAACCGAACTGCAAGTATCGAAATGTCTGAATCATCTAGAAGTTCGACTTGTTTAGTTGTGAGATCAAACCAGCCTTTACCTTGANAATGCAATTTTGAAGATGGAGTACAAAGAACTAATTTCTTGTTATTGCTCACTCCTTCAAACATAATTCGTTTACCTTTAATGGTTGTTAGCGAGCAATTATAATTTTCTCTGATTGTTTTGAGCACAATTTGCAAATTTGGAATCGACATCCTTTCTCCCCCTTATAAATGATATTTTCTTTATAATACCATATTATGGTGTAATCTGTTTTAGCAATTCTATGGCTAACAACTGCTGCTAATCAATAGCGATAAAACTGTGTTAACTACATTGAAACTTCTATCATTAACAGATGTTTTATTACTAAATAACACTCCATAAATTATGTCTTCAAATAATACTGCAATTTCCTCTTAAACTATGTTGATATTTTGTATTAATCATCTCTTGATCCTCGGGTAAAAGCGGACAACGGCAGCATAATTTATATTATGTTGAAAAATTTATTGTCAAAATTAAATTGTATATAGCATATTAAAAGCCGGTATAACCGGCTTAATAATAAAACATATTTATTATATTGTAAAACTCCTTAAATATTAATATAACTATCACTCATATTTGTTATTGATTGTTTAACAGTTCTTCAAATTGTTCTATAATCTTCTCCACAATATATTTCCTTGAATCAAGACTATTCACCATTGCAAGACCATTCCTGCCCCTTTTTGTAACCTTACCAAACCATAATTCTGAATCCTTATTTAAGTCCAATTGATTAATCAATGATATATATTGCTCCCAATTATCTCTTTCTCTAATTGCCTTACTTATAGCAATATATCCATAAAACATAATATTTTCTGTCTTTATAGAAGTCTCCTTACTTTGTTGACGTCTTTCATAATCAATAAGTTCTGGGACTTCATTAAACAACTCATTAAAGAATTGACACAAATATTGTCCTAATGATTCTGCTTGAGCGCTGGTCATATCCTTGTAAACCATCTTTATTGCATTTACCAAAGTTGCAAATGTTACTACATTCCTTTTCTCACTTTTTATAATAGAATTCCTAACAATTTCTACTCTTCCAGCCAAATCACTATTTCTCATAAGTTTTCTTACTATTTCATTAGAATGATCAGATGTATTAAAATATTCTGTTCTACTTGAACTTATTTTTAAACCCTGTGAAAACTGATGAAACTGTTGTTGTGCTGTTTTGGTATTATAATGTGTAATCTTTACAGGAAAATTAAATTCCGTTAAGGGTATATTAGTAATTCCTTCTTCGTTCGAATCACTTAACATTTTCAATGCCCTTATCCTATGTTGGCCATCTGCTATATCTATTTTACCATAAGTAGTAAATGCGTTAAATTCATTGGTTTTATCATAAAATACATCAGAAAAACTACTATTACCATCATCTAATAAATTTAAAGTAATTAAATCTTCAAAGTAATTTCCTGCAACCATTGCTGCATATATCTTTTTTACATTTGTCTTGCTATACACAGCCTCTTCTATTTCTTCATTATTCTTTACTTTTATACGACTCCCTCTTTGTATTTCTGGATTGTAGGATATAATTCCATCTTCCCATAAATTAACCAACTGTGCCCCATCCAACATAGTCAAATAGGCATTATCCTTTAGTCTTGCTAAAAAATCAAATGTAAATTCCATCATTTGCATAACATCCTTTCTTAAGTTTAGTCATTGCTCACAGTATCTAATTTTTAGTTATACACACCATTAAGGAATACTCCTATAAATCTAATTTAATTTTGTTACGCTATCTTATTTTAATAAATATTGATTAAAGGCCGTTAATCTTTATAATATAATTATATCGAAAGGCTTAATTGGCTGTAAACAATTACTATTAAAGTTTATTTCCGTAATTTCGTAGATAAAAATTGCTAACACATCACCATCACTGAGTTTGAGGCTACTTTTTAAAAGCAAAATTTTTTATTCGAATCATAGGGNCCTTANCATTTTCTAACTCATTTCCTGTTATGTATCTGTTCTTTTATGCAAAAAAGGATGAAAAAGATGAAAAAGTTACATTACAGTTTCATCTTTTTTGTCTATGGAAACTTTTTTATAAACAAAAATTGAATTTGTCAAGCATTTTTTATAAATTTAATCACAATTTTCAAAATAAAAAAACAGATAGTTTGGAATGCATTAAATCATTATCTAACGAATTCCAAATTACCTGTTCACTTAATTTCTATTAAACTTATATTATAAAACCTTCAAAATTAAATTACTCTTCACAAATATTATTGATGTATATTATCTTTTAATACCTTTAAGATATTTTCTCTAAATGACTTAAATGATTCCCCTTTCATACCATAATACATAAAGTGTCTACAAGCCATAATACTCGCAATCTTTCCATTTTGATATTTAAATCTATATAATGGTAGTTGCTTTTCTATATCTTCAATAGTTCTATCTAAGCAAATAGATTTTGAGGGTATAGCACCTCTTTCAGTTAATATTTCATCAAAATATTCAACAGTTCTCTTTCCGTGAAGAATAATTAATCGAGGCTTAATTTCCATAAGTAACTCATAGAACACTTCTTTACCTCGTTCAATTATAAAGTCAGGTTCTTTTTTTAATAATTTTAGGCTTTCTGTTGGATAAGGGATAACTTCTGTCTCAGCAACTGCTTCACAAGTATTACTTGAGAGCCAATTAAGAAAAGAATTCATACCAGTACGAGTTCGAGAAACTTCTTGTTTACCATTCTCTACTCTATGCATCTTATAAAATTCTATAAATTTTTCATAATTCATAAGTAAATTTACATATGTATCTAAATCCATATCTATTGGATAAATAGGTGTCGCAGGATTAGTACCCACAAAAAAAATATCAACTTTAGATAATTCACCTTTACAGATGATCGGCCTGTAATATGCCTTATTATCAGCAGGAGCCTCACACATTTTCTTAATATCTTGTTTAGATAGCATATTACTCACCTTCTTTTACCCTTACTTTTAGATACTACAATCACCTAAACTCACTCATAATTATCTTCTCTATGATACTACAAAATCTATTCCAATTTCTTGGGAAAGCATTGGAACCTCTACTTTCAAATTCCCCATCCGCCGTTTTAATAGTAACTGACCAACTTGTACCATCTAAAACAGGAGCAAAGTATTCCTTCTCCCATTTTAAAATACGGATACTTTCCAATTCCGAACGAAATTTTTCAATTTCAGCATCTTCTATCATAAATTCTCTATCAATAATAATCTCATAACTATCTTCAAGTTTTTTATAAGTTGCAATGTTTTTATCTAGGTCTATTGACACTTGATAAGAACTTCCAAAATAACCTCCTACAAACGCCTCAATGGATAAAATCTTGTTTTTCTCATTTAGATGCACTTTCCCATCCTCTATTATAAATAAATGATCATATTTCCTAATTCGAGCCCTTATCTGATTTTTAGGTACAGGTTTCTTATCTTTTCTAATATAGAGACCATACTCATTGACTCTTTCAGTTATTTCTTCAACTGTAATAGAACCGTACTCATTTAAAACTCTTTTGATTGCTTCGTGTAAAGTAATATTATCTATCAAATCTGATCTTTTTACGAAGGTCATACCTATCTCTCCTTGTTATTCCTCACACTCTTCAAATCTATTTACTAACATACCATTAACTTCAACCTGTCCTAAAAACATATCAAGTGGTCTTACCCATATACCTTTTTCCCCATATAATGCCTGATAAACAACAAGTTCTTCTAATGTTTCTGAATGCTTTGCAATATGCAAAACAAGATATTCCTTGCCTTTGAAATGTCTATATTTCTTACCGATTTTTAAATTGCGGTTGTTTTTCTCAATTTCCTTTGTAAAAACTACTGAATTATTATCTTACATAATAAAAACTCCTCTAATTTTAAAATAGAATAGGTTATTCTATAACCATAGTTATTTCAATATCACTATTACACTTTTGACATCTTCCCTTATTCTTAGAAGTAATCTTTATCTTCTCAACTGTTTTACATTTAGGACACTCATATTCGATTACTTTACCAATATTTTGTTCAAGAACTATTTCAGGATTTTTCTTTAGATAATTTTCTAAATCCTTTAAATTATTAAAACTAGGCAAAACTCTTCCCCCTTACCAACATCAATATATCTTTAATATTTCTATTGAAACATTCTTAATGAATTCCTTAGATTTTTCTACATCATATGCATAATCTGCACTCATCTTTTTTCTTAATGTATCTGGCAAGTATCTCTGATATTTAGATAGTGAAATGTCCGGTACACGATTGATTAGTTCATCATAAATGCAATTAAAATAATCCTCATCATTTTTCATATTGTTAATTTCATCTAAGATTTCTTTATCTGTTGGTCTAAAATCTTTATCTGCTACAACTAACTTAAACCCACTCCACGTAATACTTTTGATATCAATCATTTTATTTATGAAACTTAAAGCAGTAGCAAGTGTATAATTAACACGGTTACCTGCATAGGTATGAAAGTGATATCCATCTTTAATCTCCTCGATAATCACTTTCCCGACTCTAAGCCCGAAAGCCTTCTCTTCATACCTAATTTCATTAAGTATGTTTTTTTCATAATTATTTAGAAAAGGATAATCTTCATCAGTGCTTATTACTTTGAGTATTTCTTGGGATAACTCATAAGAATAAAAGCCTTCTCCACTCATCCACCTTGGAGGCAATGCTGTTTTTGTTTCGACTAC
>JGI24711J26586_10002105_pt1 | contig 14480 bp, 14 predicted proteins | sample BioPla3DNA1_FD_26586 | JGI IMG/M metagenome (IMG submission 26586)
ATCGCTCTTCTCCCTGATTGACAGAGCCTCAAAATATTGGTTTTCTAAAGGAATCCAAAGATTTATAAAGCGATTATGCAAATGGGGGCCCGATCTTTCTAAGATCCTTCTGCTTTGTTCTTCCTTATTCACGCTTACAAAAATTTTAAAATCATACAAGTCTATTAATGTGGGGTGCATGCTGTAAACGCCCTCAACAATACTAATTCTCTTGGGCTTAACAGTAATGGTCCTGTCAAAATCACACTTCCGGCAATTATATATCCTATAATTAAAATCCTGGCCACTCTTTATTCCTTTTGCCACTTCTTCATAAAATCGTTCATAATCAACATTGCCGCCTACCTCATTTAACCTTTCCCGGGTTTTTAATTCAGGAGTAAGAAAAAAGTGGTCCATGTGGAACACATTGCAGTCATAAATCTGGCTTAATTTCTTTGCTAATGTGCTTTTCCCGGCTCCGCTGTTTCCATCTATAGCAATAATTATATAATCCCTTTTGAGTAGGAGTGCCTCTATACGCCTTTGAATTTGTAATATTTGATTATCCTTATTGTTTTTCATAATATCCTAATCCTTACTTAGTGGGACAGGGGACGGTTCCTGCCTATATTAATAAAATACCATTAGGAGAATACTTTATCCACTCTGTTTCAAAAGTTGTCAGGCTTGTCTCTTGGTTGTAATGCCGTCATAAAACCTATAAAATATACTTAAGAAAATTATTTGGGGGGATAATTATGCAATATAGAGAATTTGGAAAACTAAATCTAAAACCATCAGTGCTCGGCTTCGGTGCTATGCGACTACCTGTTATTAATGACAAATACGGGCAGATTGATTATGAGGAAGCCAAAAGAATGCTTCGTTATGCCATAGATAACGGAGTTAATTATATTGATACTGCCTGGACCTATCACGAAAAGACCTCTGAACTATTCATAGGTGAGGCTTTAAAAGACGGGTACAGAGAAAAAGTAATGTTAGCCACAAAGAACCCTATCTGGCTGATAAATGAACCCGACGAGTGGGATAGGATTCTTGACCAGCAGCTTACCAAGCTTCAAACCGATTATATCGATTTCTATCTTCAGCATTCTTTAGATAAAGGCAGCTGGAATAAATGCAAAGAATTTAACTTATGGGATAAGGCTATGGAGGCAAAAAAGGCCGGAAAGATTAAATACATAGGCTTTAGCTTCCATGACTCCTATGATGTTTTTGAAGAAATCATTGACACCTATGACTGGGATTTTTGCCAGATTCAATTGAACTATCTGGATACTGATTATCAGGCAGGAATCAAAGGACTAGAAAAAGCCGCCTCAAAGAATATCGGCGTTGTGATAATGGAGCCTTTAAAGGGTGGCCGCTTAGCAACTGGGCTTCCCGAAGATCTTCTGAAGAAAATGGAAGAATACAAGGTTAAACGCAGTCCTGTGGAATGGGCTCTTCGTTGGCTGGCAAATAGGCATGAGGTATCAGTAATTCTATCGGGCATGAGCACCTTTGAACAGGTAGAGCAAAACATCAGGTCCTGTAGCTCCCCGGATATGGCTGCCAATAAGATGAGCGACGAGGAGTTAAGCTTTATCACTGACCTTGCCAACGAGTGGAAGTCAAGACGGCAGATAGGATGTACCGGTTGTAATTATTGCATGCCATGTCCTAATGATGTTTTTATTCCCGATAACCTCAGCCTATACAATCTGTTTCATTCCACCGATACAAATGCACAAAGAGATGCACGCAAAGGCTACAAAGAGCTCTCTGAGTTCGGCAAGGGTGCTAATAACTGTATCGAGTGCGGGTTGTGCGAAGACGCATGCCCTCAACACTTGCCAATAATGAAAACCTTAAGTACTATACATGATGAACTGAAGCCCTAAGACAAGGGGACGTAAGACAAGGGAACGGTTCTTTTGTGTTCTGCAACTTCATATTGCGGCTGTGACCTTCTACCATTTAGCGCTCCGGAAAAGCATCAGGTTTTTAGTCGCGCCCGCTTCGCAATCCAAGCTCCGCTTTAAATGGTAGCAGGCACTCCGCTTAAAACACAAAAGAACTGGTCTAACCATCAAATGTGTATAAAACACAGAAGGACCGCCCCCCTGATCTAAGAAGGGCCGTCCCCCTGATTTACCCTCATTTTATAAGGTTTCAAGCTTTAGTGCATCTATAGGATTATCCCTTTTTATCTTTCGCATTGCGTAAATCATTGTTGCAAATACTACCGCAAAGACACTTCCCACTGCTATCACCAGGCTATACCAAGGAATGAAAAACTTCATATCTACTCCACCACTTATGCTCTTGAATATAAGGTACGTTATACCTACTGATACGGGAATCCCATAGGCCAATGCCTTTAATCCATAAAGCAGACATTCAAAATTCATCATTCTGTTAAACATCTTTTTTGTCATTCCTATTGACTTAAGCATTGCAAATTCGCGCCGCCTAAGTCCAATATTAGTAGAAATAGTGTTAAAGACGTTTGCAGCTGCAATAAGAGATATTAATACAATAAAGCCGTATGAGAATACATTTATAATGGTACGAATAGCCTTATCGCTATCGGCTATCTCACCATAATTAAATAGCTCCGTTGCTGATAATCCCATGTCTTCAACAGTATCATGCATTTCCTTATACACTGTCTCATTATTATTCACCTTAAAATACATTTCTACAGGCATCTCAGAATAATTCCAGCCCAGTACATTTTCCATACTGCTAAGTGGATATATCAACATTATTTGATTGCTTGCTAAACCCATGGGAGGATTGCTCATATATGCTCCTACAGGAATATTCAGTTTTTTTATGTCAATCTGATCCTCAGGAATTCGGATTACCTCACCCTCATCATTAATAAACTCGTAATAGGTAACCTGGTTCTCGTCGGTTTCTATAGACGATAAATAATAGCCTTCGATACGGTCCAGATATTTTACTCTTAATGTATTATTACTTCTGTCAAGCATCTCAAAGGTATAATATCTACCGTCATATGAATTATATTGTTTTGTATAGTCATATACTATTGCCGGTAATTCTTCTTCATTATAAATTGCATCTTTTTCAATATGCTCAGCCGCCAAATATGACTCATAAGCCTCGTCATTCATGAAAATGTATTGTATGTTGATGGACCGGAATTCTTCTTCCATCGAATTATTATCGTTGCGTGTAAGGTGATCACTATATTCTGAATCCAAATCAGTTGTCTTGATTTGACTGAAGTAGGGATAATACCTGACTGAATAGCTACTATCAGTCACGCCATCAACACTTCTAAGTACATTATATACTTCCTCGACTGAGGCCTTATGGCTATTATCAGCATTATAGGAATAAACAATGTCAAAGTTTATCTCACCAAATACGGTAGTTGTGGCTTTAATAAGATAAGCCGAAAAGCTTGAAGCTGATATGAAAAGCACAATGCTTAAAAACAATGATATTACCGTAGCCCTATACCTCTTTTTACTCCTTTTAAAATTCTTTTGTGCAATCATCCCTTCAACACCAAAGAGCTTGAAAAGAAGCTTTGAAGTTTTTAGCTTCTTAGGCTTTATTTTTATATCTTGGCTCATTCTTATAGCTTCAATGGCAGATACTCTGAAGGCCCTCCTTGCAGGAATGTATGCTGAGATCAGCACGGTGATAAGTCCCACTATAGCAGCCATAATAATAGCTCCATAGGATACATATAAAGTTAGTTCGGTACGAATGTAATCTGCAAAAAGTGTGAGTATTGTTCCTTGAAGAAGGTCAAAGGTTACCTTCATTCCAATAACACCAGCTAAAAGGCCCAAAGGAATCCCTATCAGGCTTAGAAATAATGCCTCGAAAATTACGCTTCTGCTCATCTGTTTTCTTGTAGCACCAATAGAGGACAACAGTCCAAATTGTTTTGTTCTTTCACTTACAGAAATAGAGAATGCATTGTATATCAGGGATATTGAACCAAACATAATTATTCCCATGAGTATAGCTGAAAGGCTATAGAGCACCGCATTAAATCCATCCTGATCAGACAAGCCAGTAAAACGCAATAAACTATCGTTAGTCCCTTGGTCGTAATCGGGAAATGTATCGTGCATAAATGCATAAATATCCTGAGGATTATCAACCTTAAAATATACATCATATGTGTATTGATCAGTCTCCTCAGCAATTGTCAAGGCTGTATAACCTGGTGCAGAATAGTTTTCAAAATTAGGCCTTTTATAAAATCCGACAACTTTAAATGTCCGTTCTTCTTTAATTACAAGCTCTTCGCCTAGGCCTTCTTCATCCTCGGCATACAATAAAGGGTTACTCTGAGTTAATATATAACCGTCAGATACTCTTTGTCCTATTTGCAATGTAATAGTATCATCAAGAGAGAACTTAACTCCCCCGTTATATTCAAGATGCTCAGGCAGAATTATTTCGGAAGAATCTTGCGGAAGTCTTCCCTCATACAGATACACTGGCATTTCCCTGGTGAAAACTTCATCCATTCCGCCAATAAACAAATATGGCTTATCTTCATTTCTAGAATCCTCTAAAAATGCATAACCACTTTTCTGAAGGCTTGATAATTGTGTAACTTCAGGATTTTCTGCCACTTCCTTAAGCTTTTCAGATGAAATGTCATAAGCTACACCATACCAATCTCCCGTTTGTTCAATCTCATAATTAATCAAAAAATTCTTTAATGTCGACATACCTGTAGTTACGGCTGTAAGCATTGATACTGACAGAATTATTCCAATAATAGTCACAAGAGTTCTTACCTTGTTTTTCCCAAGCGTTTTTAATGTTAGCTTATTAATAATATTCATTTTCTGATCACCTCATCGCGGATGATCCTGCCATCCTCAAGAGCCATTATTCTGTCTGCCTGAAGTGCAATATTTTCGTCATGTGTAATAACTATCAGAGTCTGCCCAAACTTTTGATTTGACAGCTTGAGCATGTCAATAATCTCCTGTGAATTTTTAGAATCAAGGTTTCCGGTTGGCTCATCTGCCAACACCACAGCAGGAGCGTTCATAAGGGCCCTTCCTATGGATACTCGCTGCTGCTGACCCCCAGAAAGCTGATTCGGAAGATGTTCTTCTCTGTCTTTTAAATTAAGCACATTAAGGAGCTCATCCAGTCTTTCTTCATTTACATCCCTTCCATCAAGAAGAACTGGAAGAGTGATATTTTCTCTTACATTTAATACAGGAATCAGGTTGTAGAACTGATATATTAGTCCCACCTGCCTGCGTCTAAAAATAGCAAGCTGTTCATCATTTTGAGAATATACATCCTGCCCATCCATGTACACCTTGCCGCTTGTAGGCTTATCAACCCCGCCTATAACATGCAGAAGTGTNGATTTNCCCGACCCTGAAGGTCCCATTATGGCAAGAAACTCNCCCTTATTGACTGAAAAGGAAACTTGATTTAGTGCCCTTACTTCATTTGCACCANTACCATATATTTTCGATAGATTTTCAATTCTAAGTATCTCCATATTATTTTCCTCCAACCTTATTATGGGACATTATTAAATATTATATAGGAAAAAGGTGACATTAAAGTGACTCAAAAATAACAAAATCGTCACTTTCGAGCCATACAAGGGGACGGTTCTACGCTTTAAATGGTAGCATGTTAGCAGGTGGGGACGGTTCTCCTGTGTTCGCAGGAGGTGACGGTTATTACTTAATGTTTGGTTTCAAGCCTGAAAGGGACGGTTCTCCTGTGTTTTGCAACTTCATATATCGGCTATAGCCTACTACCATTTAGTGCTCCGGAAAAACATCCGGTTTCTAGTTGCACTCGCTACGCAATCCATGCCTCGCGTTAGATGGCAGCAGGTACGCCGCCTAATTAACATCGCGTAACAATGGGCTGGTTTCTGTAAATTGTTTATAAAATCGTATTGTGAATCTTGCCCCTCCTTCAGGAGCATTTTCTGCTTTTATGGTGCCACTTTGACTTACTATTATTGTCCTGGCAAGGGCAAGGCCTATCCCAAAGCCTTGATCGCTNGAATTTTTACCCTTATAGAATCTCTCGAACAAATGAGGCAAGTCCTCCTTTTGAATGCCTGGGCCNTTATCGGTTATGGTAATCTCAGTGTATAGTACATTTTCTAAGGCGGTGATTCTTATTATACTGCCCTTTTGTGTGTTCTCCATGCAATTTTTTAATATGTTTTCTACTGCCTCGACTGTCCAGCCAAAATCCCCATAAAGTGTTTCATCACCCAATATTTTAGTATGAATTTCTTGCTCCCTGAGCTCTAAGGATATTGCAATGGGCTCTATAGCCTTTTTGATCAAATCACAAACCATTATCTTTTCCTTTTTAAGCTTAATTGTGCCGGTATCTAGCTTTGATATTTTTAAGAGTGTTGTAATAAGCCACTCTATCCGACTAAGAAGAATATCAAGCTCGTTAAACAGCTCGTTTCGTCTTGTGTCAGTAAGGTCTGGCTTGGATAAGAGAGATGTTATTATGTTGATTGAGGTCAGCGGCGTTCTTATCTGGTGGGAAATATCAGCCAAAGAATCTGCCAGGTAGACCTTATCCTGCTTTAATGCCCATGCCTGTTCTCTGAACTGGACGGTAAGCTTTATTAACTCACTATGTAAAATAGATAATTCACCTTCAGAATATTCGGCTAAATCAAGGATATCTTTCCCGTGTAGGATTCTATTAATCTCATTGGCTAATCCGGCTATTCTTTTATATCTTTTATAAGTAGCATAAAAGTGGACAAACATAAAGAACAGGGATACGAAAAGCACTGTAATTCCAATGTCGAAACTAAACACGAAGCCTGTTATGCTTAGTAAAACCACTAGCACAACATACACAANGATGCTTTTTTTAATTTCCGGATTTCTAAAAAAGCTCACTTAATCACCGACCTTATACCCAAGACCACGAACAGTTTTTATAAAGTTCGGGTTTTGGGGGTTATCCTCAATTTTGTCTCTGAGCCTTTTTACATAAACAGTCAGAGTGTTATCATTTACAAACTCACCAGCGAAATTATATATTTCCTCAATAAGTTTGTCCCTGGATAAAACAGTCCCTTTATTATTTAAGAAAACCAGCAACAACCTATATTCAAGGGCAGACAAAAATATTTCGGTGCCATTCTTTGTAACTAAGCCCCTTTCAGTATCCACCCTGATATTGTCGTGCTCAAGAAAATCACTGGTTTTATTGGCACGCCTTAATACGCTTTTGATACGGGATAATAGCTCTCTCGGCCTGAAGGGTTTGCTGATGTAATCATCGGCTCCCATGTCAAGTCCGGTTACAACGCTGTACTCATCTGCAGAAGCAGTCAGGAATATCACCGGAGTATCAGTAATGGCTCTTGCAGCAGCACAAACTGCAAAACCATTTCCATCCTTTAAAGATATATCAACTAAGAGTAAGTCATATTTGTTGTTTTCTATTTTTTCTATAGCCAGAGCCTGCCCGTCTACCGAATCAATTTCAAAGCCTTCACCATACAAATACTCGGTAAGGTTATTAACAATGCTCTTATCATCTTCAACAAGCAGAATTCTTGACATAACAGACTCCCTTCAGATAATAGAAAATAATAAAAATCATTATACCACAAGTCCAGCTAGCAATGCGAAGGCATTTCAAAGTTCTCAAGTGCATTATTTAAGAACGCATTAAAAGGCTAAATTTTGTTATATATGCGAGTTGCCAGCTTAATAAACTCTTTTGTGTTAATTAGCTCATTATCCGTTACCGGATAATCTAAATACCAATTCTTATTCTTTAAGAATTGTGCTTGTGGATGATTTTCGTCATATCCACGAGGCACTTTTTTTAGGCTTTTACTTTTACTTCAAACAGCTCGGAAAATGATTCATCTGATAAAATTTTTACCCATTCATCACTGTGATTAACAATATAATCTCTGACCATGGTTGTGGCATCTTTGAATACATCGGTAAATAAGCCTCCTCCTAAATTGAACACTATAATTAGTTAGTAGTTTTTCTATCTGATAAATGATTCGAATGTATATCTTTTATTTACTGATCATACAGAAGTAAGGCCCGCAATAAGTTTCATGCGTGTTGACATAAGTCCAGTTAAAGTTCTTATCAGCTATAAAGATATCACTAAAGAGATTACGCTCATTCTTCAGGTCCTCTGATGTAAGCCGAGAAGCATCTTCTAGTATCAATGCATATTCAGATTGCTGATAAAAGAGAAAGCATTCCTTTTTTTTGAGTTGATTGAATGCCTGTTCTGCCTCTTTTCCCTTTAAGCATTCTCTCTTCTCATAGCTGAATATATGCCACAGATATCCGCAGCAACCATCATAATCGTGTAAGAATATAGCAGCCTTTTCTTTCTGAGTAAGGTGTCCTGCAAAATTATCCTCCCACTGTTTTCGCAAATATGTACCCCATTTCGGGATTTCAGTAGTTACGATATTTCTTCTTTTAAGAATATCTAAAATGTTCATCCAGTCCTCTTTAATCATCATTCTAAGCTCTTCTACTTTCTGCATTGCTCTATTCTTTTCCCATCATCGCCCATCTCTTTATCATATGAGAATTGATTAAGCAGATCACAGGGAAAATCATCACACTGCCCGCAAGACTGCAACCTACCAGACATTTTTATGTATTCTTTCAGCTAAAGAGTACTCTTTTTGCTCAACCAGTACAGCATTAGCATCTGGTTTTCCCACGGCAACAAAGCACGGCATCAAGTAATCTTCAGGGAAATTCAAAACCTTTCTTGCCCATTCTCCCTCATCCCCTAATGGGATACGTAAAACCGAAGCATATCCCTCAGCTGTAATAGCCAGAAACATATTCTCAAGGCAACACCAAATGGATGCAAAGCCATTCAAATGAGAGAGATTTTGTGGATGCATTATATTGGTCTTTTGTCTGAATAATGGAATAATTACACAAGCAGCATCCGCAAGCATTTTATGCTGCTTTGGAATTGCATCTTTATAGGCATTTTGTTGGCAAGTATCGTTTAAGTTCCAATCTCGTAATATAGCATTAATTTCTTCATCGGATACTTGCTCCGGTATTCTTTTGATTAATCTAAGTACAGTAGCCTTGTCCTTGATGACAATGAAATGCCAATCTCTCATATGGTCATTTGTAGGAGCTTTCATTCCTGCTGAAATAATCCTTTCAATTACTTCATCATCAATGGGCGTGTTATCAAAATCTCTGATTGACCTTCTTTCATTAACAACATCATAAAAATCTCTCATAATGCCCCTCTAACTCAATTTTTGTATTAATGCCGCTCATCAAATACTTCTAATTGNCAATCAAACATTTGTTCGGGTTTCCATAATTTTATATTATTCCTATACCTGTAAACTGTCAATAGAAGATTTAAATTTATGATATGATATATCTATTCAGAACAATAGATTTCGGAGGAAACATGAAGGCCAAAAACACATATAATATTCTAATAATTGATGGGCAGGGCGGAAAGCTCGGCAGGCAGCTTATTGAAGCTATTAAAGCCCGCTTTGACAATATTGAGATTATAGCTATAGGAACTAACAGCATTGCTGCATCTACCATGCTCAAGGGTGGAGCGGATTATGCCGCTACTGGCGAAAACCCCATAATAGTGGCCTGCAGAAAGGCTGATATTATTATCGGCCCTATTGGGATAGTTATAGCAGATTCTCTTATGGGGGAGATAACACCGAAAATGGCAGTGGCAATAGGACAGAGTAATGCAGCCAGAATACTTATCCCTGTCAACAGGTGTGAAAACCTCGTTGCCGGTGTTCCTGATCTTTCTGTTTCAGCACTGATAAATGATACAATGAATAAGCTTGCAGGTCTTATAGAAAACAATAATTCATTGTCCTGTTAATACTATTCATGATTAGCTGGAACCATAAATATAAACATATTTATCTTTGAAGGAGATTCAATCATATTGGAAAAAAGAAAAAGTATATACCGAAAGCTTTTTAGTTCTACATTTTATATAAGTGCGTTTACCTTCGGTGGCGGATATGTAATCATTCCGCTTATGAAAAAGAAGTTTGTTGAAGGTCTTAAATGGATTGAAGAAGATGAAATGTTGAACCTTATCGCAATTGCCCAATCCTCTCCAGGACCTATTGCGGTAAATACTTCTNTACTTATAGGATACAATGTTGCAGGGCTAGTTGGTGCCCTGGTTTCTCTATGGGCTACTATTCTGCCGCCAATGATTACCCTTTCAGTAATTTCGATGTTTTACAGTGCATTTATAAAAAATGCTGTAATTAGTGCAATCATGAAGGGTATGCAAGCAGGGGTGGCTGCTGTGATTACCGATGCTGTCCTGAATCTGGGAAGCAATGTTGCTAAGAAAAAGGAATTAATCTCTGTACTTATCATGCTGATAGCTTTTATTATGACCTTTTTTTTGAAGGTCAATGTAGTACTCATTATTCTCTTTGGAGGATTAATAGGTACCCTTAAAGTAGTTCTACATGAGCGTAGAAATAAGGGGGGTGGCGAATAATGGTGCTGTTAAAGCTTTTTTGGAGTTTTCTTCAAATTGGACTGCTAAGCTTTGGTGGAGGAATGGCAGCTTTACCTCTGATACAAAATCAAGTAGTTGATCTGCATGGTTGGATTACTCTCAAGGAATATACTGACTTGATTACTATTGCAGAAATGACTCCAGGACCAATTGGGATTAATGCTGCTGCCTTTGTAGGTGTCAGAATAGCAGGGGTGCCCGGCTCCATCATAGCTACTGTTGGTTGTGTGTTGCCGCCTTTTTTGATTGTGCTGCTTTTGGTACGACTATATTTAAAGTATAAGAATCTTAGTGCTGTTCAAGGAGCATTAAGCGGAATACGGCCCGCCGTTACGGGGCTCATTGCATCTGCTGCTCTTACAATTTTAATATTGATATTATGGGGTGAAAATGGCTTTTCTACCAATCTTGAATCACTAAACTTTGTTGCCTTCATTCTGTTTGCCGCTTCGCTTATAGTGCTGCGAAAATGGAAACCAAATCCTATTTTTATAATACTAGGGTCGGGCATTGTAGGTGGAGCAATTTATTTATTACTATAGGACTCTAGTGCTATGATTAGCTAGTTGAATTCTTCATTAGGTTATGGTATAAATAATCTAACGCTTGACATGAAGTCAGCAACAGCACTGAATAAGCTATTAATTGAGTAAATATATGTTTCAATAGTATGAATAATTCTAACCATGAAGGTATTAACCATCAGAAGATGGTCGATGCCTTTATTTTTTTTATAAAGCACAATATAAGCCAGCATGGTTTATTAGAAGTAGAATTAAGGAGAAAAGTTCAATGACCTCAACAGTAAAAAAAATAACCTACTCAGGTATGTTTCTTGCAATAGCATTGCTGCTGCCTTTATTGACAGGGCAAATCCCCGAGATTGGCATGGCCTTAAGTCCCATGCATATACCCGTTTTGTTGTGCGGATTCGTCTGCGGAGCTCCATATGGCCTTATAGTCGGCTTGATAGCGCCCTTACTCCGGAATGTAATTTTCCATGCACCTCCATTATTTCCTATGGGCCTGTCAATGGCTTTTGAACTGGCAGTTTATGGCCTGACCGCAGGTCTGCTATATAAAGCGCTGCCTAAGAAAATCCCATATATCTATGTTTCATTAATTCTATCCATGCTTATTGGAAGAATTGTTTGGGGGGCTTCCATGTTCGTAATTTCATTCATCTCTGTGGAGGTGAATTTCGGGGTATCTGCTTTTTTGGCAGGTGCTTTTACAACCGCTGTCCCCGGTATTATACTACATATTATACTAATACCTGTTATAGTCATGGCATTAAAAAAAGCCAAGCTGATACTTAATGAATAATAAAATCCTTCAAAATATAAGCATGGCTATCTGGTATGGTAGGCCAAATATTACACTTTATTAAATTTATATAACCCCTAAATGCTCAAGAAGTATTTTTAATCCTATAATTATTAGTATTATTCCACCTGCAAATTCTGCCTTGGATTTATATTTCATACCAAACGAGCATCCTGCCTTAGTACCAATCACCGACAGTATGAAGGTGGTTATGCCTATTAAAGAAACAGCAGGAATTATTCTTACATTGAGAAATCCCAATGTAATTCCAACCGCAAGTGCATCAATGCTTGTGGCAATAGCCATGGGCAGCATAACCCTGAATGCTAGTGAGCCACTGTTTGTATCGCATTCTTCAGATTTGCTCAAGGCTTCTCTGATCATATTTACACCGATTATTGAGAGCAGGAAAAAGGCTATCCAGTGATCATAGGCTGAGATGGCCTCCTGAAATCTTGATCCTAAAAAGAATCCTATTAAGGGCATCAAAGCCTGAAATCCACCAAACCATAACCCTACAATTATTGCTTTTTTAAACCCCTTATCATTCATTGCTAAGCCCTTGCAGACTGAAACTGCAAAGGCATCCATTGATAATCCAATAGCTAAAATAATTAGCTCAATAATTGTCATCCTGCCATTCCCCTTTGTGNGTAAAAAATCAGGCACAATTACGCACCTGATATGTAAATAAATAATCACTACGCTACTTTTTGAGTGCCGTTGTTGTTGCGTTCCTTGTCACAATTGAGTATATATTTCTCTTACAAAACCCATGAAATATAGTGTATTACATACAATTTATTAATACAAGCATTAAAAACAAATAATGTACTTATTTAAAATAGAAGTTTTCTTAACTAATTAGCTTGTAATCAAAACCATCGACTGTATTATCGGTATTGAAATATTGGGTGAAAACAGCTCACTATAGCATAAAGTAAACAGTGCTGTAACATTGAACTACCCCCACTTAACACCCTTACGGGTTGTTTGAAGTGGGGGATTCCTACGAACTCCGTTCTATCGAACAGATATTTAGTAGGCTAACCCCGTAGCCCCTACGGTTAGAAGTCTTATCGCTTCATTTTTAATATTTTGTCCTGCGTTAATGTCTCTATCGTGATGTGTTCCACAAGATGGGCAATCCCATTCACGAAGATTTAGATTCTTAACGTCTTTGTTTTTGTATCCGCAACACGAACACAATTGAGAACTTGCAAACGTTTTAGATACCGCAACAACTTGTTTGTCGTACCATTTCGCTTTGTATTCAAGCATCGTTCTGAATTGATACCAAGATACTTCACTAATAGATTTGGATAACTTATGATTCTTTAGCATATTACTTACTTGCAAATCTTCAATACCGATTACATCGTGGTTTTTGATGATTTCAGTAGAGATTTTTTGCAAGTAATCTGTTCTTGCATTGGTGATTTTCCCGTGAATACGTGCAACTTTAATTCGTTGTTTATTCCAATTAGAACCGCCTTTTGTGCGTCTGGAAAGGATACGTTGTGCGTTTGCTAATTTTTCTTCAAGTTTACGAAACCACTTTGGATTTTCGTATGGTGTTCCATCTGAAAGAGTTGCGAAGGTTTTTAATCCAACATCTATACCAATAGAAGAACCTGTTTTTTCTAATGGTTGCACCTCTGTTTCTACAAGAATGGAAACAAAATATTTACCACTCGGATTACGTCTAACAGTAGCGTTAAGAATACGGCCATGTACTTCACGACTTTTTGCAAAGCGAACAAGACCAAGTTTCGGCAATTTAATTTTGTTGCCTACAATGGCAATGTTTCCATTCGTGTGTTTTGTTGTATAAGATTGAACCTTATTCTTTTTGGACTTGAAGCGAGGTGCATCGTTTTGCTTCTTAAAGAAGCGAGAATAAGCATCAGCAAGGTTTTTGAGTGAAGATTGAATCGCAATGCTGTCCACCTCTTTTAACCAAACTAATTCTTTCTTTAATTGGGTTAATTGAGAAGAACACGAATTGTAAGTCAAACCTTTTCCTGTCGCCTTATAAGTATCGTTCCATTTTGCGAGGAAATGATTGAATACAAAACGAGAACAACCGATTGTTTTAGCAATCAGTATTTCTTGTTCTTTGCTTGGATAGATACGAAATTTATATGCTTTATTGACCAACATGACTTTCACCTCCTTATGTGTTATGATATACATATTATATCATAGTTGATGTTTATTGTATATCATTTTGGAGGTGAAAACATGGAAAAACAATCAGTTGTATTACGATTTCCTAAAATTCTTTTAGATAGAGTGGACGCATACAAAAAGAAAAAGGGTTTTGGAACTCGTACACAAACTATTTTTCATCTATTACAGATAGCACTCGAACAGTCGGACAATCGAGATAGTAAGTAAGCTATCCCTTGTCCGAAGGCGATTCATCTCCCACCTACTCACTGGGCTACGCCCTTCACGTTCCTTGAGGTGGGAGTATTCTCGCCTATTTTTGATAAAGCGTAGCCCCAAGGGTTTCCTTTCTGGAAGCCGCAATAATCGCATTGGCCTCAGCGTGTACGCTACGGCAAAGCTCATATCTTGTGCCTCTCGGT
>JGI24711J26586_10002108_pt1 | contig 14462 bp, 13 predicted proteins | sample BioPla3DNA1_FD_26586 | JGI IMG/M metagenome (IMG submission 26586)
CGCCGCAGCTCTGCCGGGGGCAGGTGCTTCACGCCTGCCGCCTTACTTTAACCCATCCCCGCAGCGGCCGGCCTCTCGAATTTACCGCCCCCCTGCCGCGCGACTTTCGCGAATGCCTGCGCCACCTGCGGCAGCGCTCTCGCAGCTAAACCTACCTTTCTTATTCTCGCCCTGTCACCCCCGGGTGAGAGGGCCCGGAAAGGTGACAGGAGAACCGTCCCCTTGTCACCTGAGGAGCTGTTTTAATTTTTCGTCGCGCGGATCTACCACCAGCGTTTTAAAATGATTGTAGAGGACAAAACCGGGTCTGCCGCCAGGAGCACGCCGCAGGTGGCGCACCTCGGTGTAATCTACCGCCACGGCGGGAAGATCGCGGCCGCGGCTGAAGTAGGCCGCCAGCAGTGCCGCCTCGTGAAGATCGCTCTCTGCAGGTGGACCGGAGCCGTTCTTGAGGATGACGTGACCTCCCGGCAGGCCCTGCGCATGCAGCCAGGTATCGCGCCGGGCGGCGATCTTAAAGGTCAGGTAATCGTTCTGGCGGTTGTTTTGGCCAACGAGGATCTTCTTACCCGAAGAGGCCTGGAAAGAAAGGGGCCGTGGCGCCTCTTTTTGGCGCCTTTTTTTCTTTCTACCCTTTTGGCGAGGTTTCATGTACCCGGCCTCGACCAGCTCTTCGCGGATCTCCTCCAGTGAGCTGTGGTCGCCATGCTCAATCGTAAAGAGCAGCTCGTGGCAGTAAGCCAGTTCCGCCTCGACCCGGCTGATCTGTTTTTTCAGGTGCTGCCTGCTGTTACTGATTTTGCGGTAGCGCCGAAAATACTTTTGAGCATTGCCGATGGCGTCCAGGGAAGGATCCAGGATAATGGTAAGCATCTTCTCCGGGTTGTAAAGATCGGGCAGGGTGGCCTCTGCGGCCCCCCGGTCGACCTGGCCGGCGTAGGTGAGCAGCGTTTCACCATAGATGCGGTAACGCTCGGCCTCTCCAGTTTGCCGCAGATCCCCTTGTAGCTGTGCCAGTTTTTGTTCCAGTCGGGCCTGGCGGCGGTTGACCTTGGAGCGCAGTTGACCCTGCAGGCTCTCTCTTTCTGCTGTTAGAGCCAGATCCTTATAAAAATAATCAAGCAGCTCGTTCATGCTTGCAAAACGACGCCAGGCGGCGCCATGGAGATGCTTCAGGGGATAGGGGGCGTAGAGCTTTAATTCGGGAAAGAGGGTTGGTTCGATATTTTTACCGCCCTGGCTGAAGAGCTTTCGCAGTTCACCCTGGAGCCGCTCCAACGAGCCTTGTGGGGCCTGGTCATCCCAGTTGCTGCGGTAGACCAGCTCCCGGGCCGCCAGGGGACTGACGCCGGCGACTGTTGTCCATAGCGCTTTCTCCGGGCTGGTCCCCTGGGCCAGTAGAGGATGCATCGCTGCAGCCAGTCTCTCCGGCGGCACGGTCACCGGATCGAGCTTCTGCTGGGGGGGCACCTCTTCGTAAGGCTGTCCCGGCAGGATCTCTCGCTGTGGATTCTGCTCCCGGGTGGCGGTTTTAACCGCTCCGAGGATGATTCCGTCCTGGTCGATCAGCACAAGGTTACTGCGCCGCCCCATGATCTCGGCGATCAAGATTACTGCGGGAAGCCCCTCGTGCGCCGTGAAATGCAGCTTGAGGATTCGTTCCAGGTGGGGCTGGCTGATGGCGGAGATCCGCGATCCGGTAAGGTACTTCCGCAGGAGCATGCAGAAAGGGGGCGGCTGCTCCGGGCGGCGATGGCGCTCCCGGGTCAGGTGGACCCGGAAACGCTGCGGATGGCATGAAAGCAGCAGGCCGTACTCTTCCCCTTCATGATAGAGCGAGAGGATGATCTCTTCGCGTGACGGCTGGCTGATTCGCTGCACCCGCGCCCCTACCGCCAGCTTCTGTAGCTCCGTATTGACCGCGGCCATCGTCAAAGTATCGTATGTCATCTGCCCGGACCTCCAAAATCTTTACCTACAGTATACACTGATCCTTCATAAGCACAAGGGAGGTGACCAGGGGGGGGCGGGTTGGAAGCGCCGGGGGACAAATTTCTTCCCCCTTGAAAAAGGAGGGGTAGGGTGGGGGTGAAGATTACCATAGCAGGGGAGAAAATTGATGGGGAGGGTGCCGGCGCCCCGGTAAAATCAATATTCTGAAAAGAGAGATTTATGGTATAATAGGGGTAGTAAAAAAGGAGGTTTTTAAAAGATGAGTGCAGGTGAGATCAACAGTGTCGCGGTTATCGGGGCGGGGAATATGGGTCACCAGATCTCCCTCTGTTGCGCCCTGGCCGGATTAGAGACAAGCTGTACCGATGTTAGCGAGGAGCAGCTGCAGGAAGCGGAGGCCTTTATGGAAAAGTATCTCTCCGGGCGGGTGGCCAAGGGGAAGCTCTTACCGGAGAGTGCCGACCAGGCGGCGAAACGGCTGCGCTTTACAACGAGCCTCGAAGAGGCGGTCCGCGAGGCCGATTTTGTTATTGAGGCGATCACAGAGAAGCTAGATTTAAAGAAAGATCTTTTTCGCAAGCTCGATCAGCTCTGTCCGCCGCAGACCATTCTGGCGACAAACAGCTCCTTTTTTGTCAGCTCGCTGCTGGCCGGGGAGACGAATCGTCCGGAGCTGGTCTGCAATATGCATTTCTTTAACCCAGCGCTGGTAATGAAGTGCGTCGAGGTGGTCAAGGGGCCGCACACCGCTGCGGAGACCGCCGAGGCGGCGATGGAGCTGGCGCGGCGGATGGGAAAAGAACCGGTACTGTTGCATAAAGAGATCTACGGGTTTCTGGTTAACCGGATCTTGCGTCAGATCATCGATGAGGCCCTCTTTTTACTCGATACCGGCGTCGCCTCCATGGAGGATATTGACAGCGCCGTGGTCAATGCCCTCGGGCACCCGATGGGTCCGTTTACCCTGATGGACCTGACCGGGATCGATCTGAGCTATCACTCTGCCATGGAGCGCTACCGGGAGACCGGCGATCCCGGCGACAAGCCTTCACCGACAGTAGTTGAAAAATATGTTAAGGGCGAGTGGGGCAGGAAAAAGGGTCGCGGTTTCTATAATTACGAAAAATAAGATCAGCCTGTCCAGGTCATCAGCGCCTCCNCGNAGGCATATCAATGTAGAAGTTAAGATGCCGGGGAGGGACGGTTGTGTATTCTGGGTGGACTACCTTAAGCGGAGACGANGTTTCGCGCCGTCTCGGNGCGCTTCCGGAGANGGGGCTGACNGAGCANGAAGCAGAAAAAAGGCGCTGCCGCTGGGGAGAAAATCTCCTGGCGGAGGGCNCCCGTCTTTCGCTCCCCCTGCTTTTCGTAAACCAGTTCCGGGACTTTATGGTCCTNGTGCTCCTCGGGGCCACCCTGCTGGCGGCGCTCCTGGGCGAGATTACGGATGCCCTGACTATTCTTGTCATTGTCCTGCTGAACGCCATTCTCGGGTTCATCCAGGAATACCGCGCGGAGCGCTCTCTGGAGGCTCTAAAAAAACTGGCCGCGCCGCGCGCCCGGGTGTTGCGGGAAGGAAGGCTGAAAGTAGTTCCCGCCGCCGATGTGGTTCCGGGCGACCTGGTTTACCTGGAAACCGGGGACCGGATCTGCGCCGACCTGCGCCTGCTTGAGGCCCAGGGCCTGACTGTCAACGAGGCTCCGCTGACCGGGGAGTCTGTGGCCATCCTTAAGCGGAGCAGCGCGCTCCCTCTTCCGGCCGTCTCTCCGGGTGATGCTGAGAATATCGCTTTCAGTGGGACCGAAGTGCTGGCCGGGCGGGGGCGGGGCCTGGTTGTGGCTACGGGGATGCAGACAGAGATCGGCCGGATTGCCCACCTCATTACAGAGGCGGAGAGCAGTATTACTCCCTTGCAGGCCCGCCTGAGCCGGCTCGGTAAAATTCTGGTCTGGGTCTGCCTGGCGGTCTGCGCGGGGATGACCTTGCTCGGGGTGATCCGGGGCGAACCGCCTTACGTCATGCTTATGGCCGGGATCAGCCTGGCGGTTGCCGCCATTCCCGAAGGCCTCCCGGCCATTGTGACCGTCTCCCTGGCCCTGGGAGTGCAGCGGATGATCCGCCGCCAGGCGATCGTCCGCCGCCTTCCGGCGGTGGAAACCCTCGGCTCGGCGACGGTGATCTGCTCTGACAAGACGGGGACCCTTACAGAGAACAGGATGAGCGTTAGTCGCATCTTAACCGGGGATTCTCTTTACCAGTTTCCCGGATCTCAATTTCAACAAAAAATAGAGCAGGGTCCCGGCTGGAAGAAGGTCTCTCTGCCCCGGGACGGAGCCCTTCATCTCTCGCTCTTTATTGCCGCGCAGTGCAACAACGCTTACCGCGAAGGTGCCGCCTACCGGGGTGATCCCACCGAGGCGGCCCTGCTCGAAGCCGCCGCTGCAGCTGGAATCAATCCCCATCCCTGGCTCAGGGAGCGGGAGTATCCTTTCTCTTCGGAACGAAAGATGATGAGCGTGATCCAGCGGGGCCGTGGCCGCCGCCGTCGGCTCCTGCTCAAGGGGGCTCCCGAGATAGTCCTTGAGCGCTGCCGTTATTACCGCTCCGACAAAGACGGCATCGTCCCATTAACCGCGGCCAAGCGAAAGGAGCTGCTGGCCCAGCTCGAGAGCATGGCCGGGCTGGCGCTGCGCCCCCTGGCGGTGGCCTTCCGCGAGCTCCCGGCGGCCCCGGCCGGGGAGGCCGCTGCCTCTGCGGAAAGGGCCGAGGAGGTCGAAAGAGAGCTGGTCTGGGCCGGTCTGTTTGGGCTTGAAGATCCGCCGCGCCCCGAAGTGCTACCGGCTATCCGCCTCTGCCGCCGTGCCGGTATCCGGGTGGTCATGATCACCGGTGACCACCGCTCCACGGCCGAAGCGGTCGCTCGCCGGCTGGAAATTTTAAAACCCGGCGGCCTGGTGCTAACCGGCGGGGAGCTCAATGCGATCGATGACCGGCAACTGCTGAGGATTATCGGCCAGGTGCAGGTCTTTGCCCGGGTCACCCCTTTTCATAAATTGCGTATCGTCCGCGCATTTAAGAAACGCGGTGAAGTAGTGGCCATGACCGGCGACGGGATTAACGATGCCCCGGCCGTGAAAGAGGCCGATATCGGCATCGCCATGGGGCTTACAGGGACCGATGTACCCGCGAAGCCGCTTCGTTGATCCTTGGTGATGATAATTTCAGCACTATCGTCGCCGCGGTGGAAGAGGGACGCAATATCTACAGCAATATTCGCAAATTTATCCGCTTCATGCTGGGCTGTAATACCGGCGAGGTGCTGACCATGCTTCTGGCGGTGGCCGGCGGGCTACCGCTGCCGCTGCAGCCGATTCAGATCTTATGGATCAACCTGGTTACTGACGGCCTTCCGGCGTTGGCCCTGGGCGTGGACCCCCCCGAGGAGGGGCTGATGAAATCTCCGCCGCGCCGCCGCGATGAGGGGCTTTTCAGCCGGGGCCTGTGGGGGAAGCTGCTTTTGCGGGGTCTCCTCATCGGGGCGGTGACAGTATCCCTGTTCAGCCTGGCCCTGGCTGCCGGAGAGGTGATAGCGAAGGCGCAGACCATTGCTTTTGCTGCCCTGATCACGGCACAGCTGGTCTATGTTTATGACTGCCGCAGTGAAGAGGCTGCTTATCAGAAGCACCGCCGCCGTAATGTCCTCCTTGATGCCGCCGTGCTCTCTTCTTGCCTGCTGATGGTAGTTGTAATCTACCATCCCCTGTTAAGCGTTTTTTTCGGTACCGTAGCCCTCTCTGCAGGCGAGTGGGCGGTTGTCTGCTGCGCTGCTTTCCTGCCGGCCCTGGTAGATCATGCTTTTTCATCGGTAAAAGAGCGATTCGACCGGTTTTCCCGTCAAAAAGCTTCCGATTATCCTTAAATTATCTTGAGTTAGAGCAGGTGAGGTGTTAAGATAAGAGATAAAGCAACCGGGCCTGTGCTATCAAAGAAAGCGCCTTGTTGCTGATGCGCGAACATACTTAAAGGATTACCAACCTATTATGCCCGATCAGCGAAAGAGAGGCTAAAGCGATCTTGCCGAGGAGTATGACCGGTTACGGGCGGGGAAGTTGTACCGGGCCGACCTTTAGCATTACCGCCGAGCTACGCTCGGTAAACCACCGTTATACCGATTTCTTTTTAAGGGTTCCCCAGGAGTTTTATCCCTTTGAAGACCGTATCCGGCGCCTGTTGCAGAAAGAGATCGGGCGGGGCCGGGTTGAGGTTAATATCGTCCTGCACGGCTCACCGTCCGGTGAAGAGGAACCGGCGGTAAACGAGCAGCTGGCGGCCGCTTATTACCGGGTTCTGGAGAGCCTGGCCGAGCGTCTTGATCTTCCCCTGGAGATCGGCGTGGGCAACCTGATGCAGCTGCCCGGGGTGCTGGAGCTGCCGGAATCCACACCAGCCGGCGAGAGTCTCTGGCCCTTTCTGGAGAAAGCGTTACAGGAGGCCCTGGAGAGGCTGGTAGAGCAGCGCATTGCAGAAGGACGTAATCTTTCCCGGGATCTGGCAGCCCGGCTGGCAGATCTTGAGGTGCTGGTCAAGGAACTTGCTGCCCTTACGCCCGTAGTTCTTAAGGAGCAGAAACTTCGCCTGGAGAGCAGGCTCCAGGAGATGCTGGTGGATAGCTTTGATGAAAGCAGACTGCTCGTGGAATGCGCGGTCCTGGTTGAGAAAATGGATATTCATGAAGAGCTAGTCCGGCTGAGAAGCCATCTAAAGGCATTTGGCGGAGCCCTGCAGCTGAACGAGGGCCCTATCGGACGCCGCCTTGATTTCATTGCTCAGGAGATCTTTCGCGAAATTAACACGGTCGGGGCCAAAGCCCAGGATTACCGGCTGACCGCCCTGGTAGTGGAGATAAAGACTGAGTTGGAGAAGATGCGGGAGCAGATTCAGAACATCGAGTAAAGAGCAAAATGAGTAAAGGGGTTGGTGCGGGTGTCCATAAAGTTAATCAATATCGGGTTTGGTAATATTGTTGCCGCGGAGCGGATTGTTGCCATCGTCAGCCCCGAATCGGCGCCGATTAAAAGATTAATCAGCGAGGCGAGAGACCGGGGTATTCTCATCGATGCCACCTACGGCCGCCGCACCCGGGCCGTGATTATTGCCGACAGCGGTCACGTTGTCCTTTCGGCGGTACAGCCCGAGACGGTCCGGCATCGCTTGCAGACAAGCAACACCGGTTCAAATGAGGAGAGCAATTAAATTACTTTTACCCAGGAGGGTGAACGATGGCTGCAGGGCTGCTGGTAGTTCTCTCGGGTCCTTCGGGGGTAGGCAAGGGTACCGTCTGCCGGCGGCTTTTACACTTGAGACCGTCTTTACAGCTTTCCAGATCGCTGACGACCCGGCATCCCCGGCCCGGCGAAGAGGACGGCCGGGATTATGATTTTACTACGCTGGCCCGGTTTCAGAAATTAATTTCGAACGATGCTTTTTTGGAGTGGGCCGTCGTTTACGGTCATTATTACGGGACTCTTCAAAAGACGGTTGAAGAGCCTGGCCCGGGGCACGGATCTTTTACTGGAGATAGATATCCAGGGTGCTCTTCAGGTTCGCCGCCGGCTTGCGGAGGCTGTCCTGGTATTCCTGGCGCCTCCCTCGATGGAGGCGCTGCGCACGCGTATTGCCGGCCGCGGCACCGAAGATGCGCTTCATATCAACCGCCGCCTGCAGGAGGCACAGCATGAGCTGGCGGCCTATCATCTCTATGATTACCTGGTCGTAAATGATCGGGTCGAAGATGCTGCCGCTTCGATTAGCGCGATCATCGAAGCGGAAAAATGTAAAGTCAGCCGCGGCGTCAGGCCGCCCGGCTGGGGAGGTGATGAAAGGTGATCTATCCCTCGATTGATGAACTGTTACAGCGGGTTGACAGTAAATATACTTTGGTTATCGCCGCGGCAAAACGCGGACGCCAGCTGCGGGACGGGGCTACGCCGACAATCGACTGCGATTCTCGCAAAGAGGTTACTGTTGCCCTTCACGAGCTTAATGAAGGCAAAGTAGAGATCGAGCTGCCCCCGTGCTGCGGCCGCAGCGGCAGTAACAGGTAAGGAGCTAATAAAATGTATTTACTGGGGGTTACTGGCGGTATCGCTGCTTACAAGGCGGCGGAGCTGGCCCGGCTCTTTGTGCGTGATGAAAAAGAGGTCCAAGTGGTGATGACCCCCGGGGCTACCCGGTTTATCACCCCGCTGACCTTTCAGACGATTACCGGCCGTCCGGCTGGTCGACCAGTTCTGGGTTTCCGAGGGGGAGAAGGTGCGCCATATTGATCTGGCTGGAGCCGCCGAGGTGATCGTGGTGGCCCCGGCTACGGCCAACACCCTCGGGAAGATGGCCGCGGGGATTGCGGACAACCTTCTGACCACGGTCTACCTGGCCGCCCGTTGCCCCGTGGTCCTGGTTCCTTCGATGAACGAGCAGATGTACTTGCACCCGGCGGTTCAGGAGAACCTGGCCCGGCTGCGTAAACACGGCTGCCAAATCATGGAGCCGGCCAGTGGAGAGCTGGCCTGCGGGGTCTCTGGAAAAGGGAGGATGCCCGAACCGCGGCAGATTGCCGCTTTTGTCAGGGCTGTTCTGACCGGAAAAGATTACCAGGGGGTGCGTGCCCTGGTGACCGCCGGACCGACGCGAGAGCCGCTTGACCCGGTCCGCTTTATCAGCAATCGCTCCACCGGCCTGATGGGTTATGCCGTCGCCCGCGCCCTTGTCGAGAGAGGGGCCGAAGTGATCCTGGTCAGCGGGCCGACCGCGCTACCCTGCCCCGCAGGAGCCGAACCGGTTGTGGTCGAGACGGCCGCGCAGATGTATACGGCGGTGGTAGAGCGCTTCGAGGAGTGTGACCTGGTTATCAAGGCGGCGGCGGTGGCCGATTACCGTCCGGCCGTTGCCGCGGAGCAGAAACTGAAAAAGGAGTTTTCTCGAACCATGCTCGAGCTGCAGCCGAACCCTGATATTCTAGAGGAGCTGGGCCGCCGCAAAGGCGAACGTATCCTGGTTGGCTTCGCTATGGAGACGGAGCAGGCTGAGGTACATGCCCGGGAGAAACTGCAGCGAAAAAACCTCGACCTGATTGTGCTTAATGATCTTACCGTACCCGGCGCTGGTTTTGCCTCTTTGACCAACCAGGTCTGCATTATTAACCGGGAGGGGCAGGCTGAGAATCTGCCGATGATGCCTAAAGAGCTTCTGGCGCACCGTATCCTCGACCGGGTTCGCCCGCTGCTCTCCGCCCATTCGGGCGGCGCCTGACGGCCGATCGGGCCTTTGCCCGGCCCTTACATCAGCCCGCCGAACAGCTGCGGGGTGATAAAGATCTCAATTAGGGCGGCGCCGAGAAGTAGAGCTACCACCAGGGGAATCACCGAGATAACCTCTTTCCAGATATATTTGAAACTTTGCCGGCGCGTCATCTCCGGCAGGGGGGTGGCGACACAGTGAAAACCGAATTTCAAACCGAGGGCGCCGCAGAGAAAGACCGCCGAAAGCTCAAAGATGCCGTGCGGCAAAATTCCTAAAAAGATCATCGCCGGGATCGACCCCCCCGTGGCCTGGTATGAAGCGGCGACGACACCGAGAATATAACCGTTGGCAAAGAGGGTGATCAGTGGAGAGATGCCTGCAAGTACCCCCAAAAAGAGCATCTGGATCATGGTGATAAAGTTATTCAGAAAAACAAGTAGCGCTGAGATTAGCGGGGGGTTATCCAGGATCAGGTTGAAGAGCTGTTCCAGCCCGTCGAGCTGCTCTTCAAGCCCGGGAAGAGTTTCGACATGGTAAGTACCGCTCAGATAGGAGCAGAGAGATCCGACTAAAAAAATAACCGCGGCCATAATCAGCCAGTTTCGATTTTGCCTGAGCACGTCTTTAACCGGCATGAGGAGGGAAAACACTGACATCAACCTTTCTTTATTTGTTGTCTTGCCCATTATCGCATTTATTTTATCAAAACCGGCCTTCTTTGTTAATCATAAAAAATGAAGAAATATGCTGAAATCATTATTGATCTGATTAGTGACGCGGTTGACCGCCCCTTCGATTACCGGATTCCGCCTCGTTTGCAAGGGCGGGTTGTTCCGGGGTCGGCCGTGCGGGTCCCCTTCGGCCGGCGCAATTACCAGGGTTACGTGATCCGCCTGAAAGCAGAACCGGCGGTAACCGATCTGCGCGAGATCAGCGCCGTGGAAGGAAGCGAGCCGCTGCTGCAGGAAGAGCAGCTGGCCCTGCTCCACTGGATGGCGCACCGCTACTATTGCCGCAAGATCGAGGCTATCCACACTATCGTGCCCGCGCCGTTTCGCCGGGGGCGCCCGTTGACGCCCCGGGTCCTGGCTCCGACCCCGGCCGCGGCGGAAGCGGATCTTTCGCGGGCTCCCGCGCAGCGCCGGGCGCTCTCCTTGTTACATAAACATGGCCCACTGCCGCGGCGGGAGTTGACCGGCCTGGGCGTGCGCAGCGAGACGCTGCGCACCCTGCAGGAGAAGGGGCTTCTCGAGGAGATCACCGCTACGGCAGCTATAATCAGGCCGGGGGATGCGCTGGACAGCGGGACAGCCGCCACCGCCCCGCTGCCGTTAAAAGCAGAGCAGGAGCATGTCTTTAACAAGCTCTGCTCTGCTCTCGACGGAAGAGGCCCCGAAAAGATGCTCCTACACGGGGTCACCGCCAGCGGTAAAACCGAGATCTACCTGCAGGGGATCGCCCGCTGCCTGGAGCAGGGGCGGGGGGCGCTGGTGCTTTTTCCCGAGATCTCGCTGACACCGCAGATGATCGAGCTTTTTAACGGGCGTTTCCCCGGCCGGGTGGCGGTGCTGCACAGCCGCCTTACCACCAGGGAGAGAACGGAACAGTGGCAGCGGATTCGCCTCGGAGCGGCGCCGGTAGTCCTGGGAGCGCGCTCCGCCGTCTTCGCTCCCCTGGAGAAGATCGGCCTAATCGTAATCGATGAAGAGCATGAAACCAGCTACAAGCAGGAAGAGGCTCCGCGCTACCATGCCCGGGAGGTGGCCTGGTGGAGAGCGCGCTATCACGACGCTCTTTTGCTGCTGGGTAGCGCCACCCCTTCGTTGGAGAGCTACTACGAGGCGGAGCAGGGCCGGTTGCAGCTTCTCGAGATGAGCACGCGGGTGACCCCCTCTGACCTACCGCCGGTTCACGTCGTCGATATGCGCGAAGAGATGCGCCAGGGACATCGCCAGATCTTTAGCCGGCTTCTCCTGGCCGAGCTCGAAGAGGTCCTCGGGCGGGGGGAGCAGGCGCTNCTCTTTTTAAACCGGCGTGGTTTTGCCGGCTTTATCCTCTGCCGCGAGTGTGGCTACGTTGTCCGTTGCCCCCATTGTGCCGTCGCCATGACCCTACACCTGGACCGGAGGCGGATGCTNTGTCACTACTGCTCGCACGAGACCTCTATGCCGCAGAGCTGCCCCGAATGCAAAGGGATTAAAATTCGCCACTTTGCCGCCGGGACCCAGCAGGTCGAGAAAGAAGTGCGGAAGCTTTATCCGCAAGCCTCCCTGGTGCGCATGGATAGCGATACCACCTCGGCGCGGGGTTCCCACCAGCGTCTCTACCAGCACTTTCGCGAGGGGAAGGCCGATATCCTCATCGGCACCCAGATGATCGCCAAGGGCTTCGATTTTCCCCGCGTCACCCTGGTCGGAGTAGTCACCGCGGATACTATCCTTAACCTGCCTGATTTTCGCGCTGCCGAGCGCACCTTTCAGCTTCTTACCCAGGTCTCCGGGCGCTCCGGCCGGGGCCACGGCGGGGGAAAGGTTATTGTCCAGACCTATCACCCGGCCCATTATAGTATCCAGACGGCGGCAAAGCACGATTACCGCTCTTTTTACTCCGCCGANCTGGAGCGGCGCCGGGCCCTGCTCTACCCACCCTTTACCGACCTGGTCCGTTTTCTCCTGAGCGGCACGGATGAGGCGGCCGTCTGGGAGGCGGCCGGGCAACTCTGCGCCCTGCTGGAAGAGTGCCGGGGGGAGGCGGAGCTTTTAGGGCCGGCCCAGGCTCCGCTCTACCGCTTAAAGGCGGTTTACCGGGTCCATGCTATCCTGAAAGGGGAGAGGCTGGCCGCCGCCGCGCCGCGGCTGCGAAAAGTGATGCAAGAATTTCGCCTTCAGAAGCACTCCCGGCCGGTGCGGCTGACAGTGGATTTCAATCCGCAGATGGTGCTATAATGGNTGGGGAGGTGTTCCTTTGTGGCCATCCGGAGAATTTTNAAGGGTAATCATACCGTGCTGCGCAGCCAGGCCCGGCCGGTTAAAAAGNTCNATCAAGCTATTATNACCCTTCTTGATGATATGGCCGAAACAATGTATGAATACGAAGGCGTCGGTCTCGCTGCCCCCCAGATCGGCATTGCCAAGCGGTTGATCGTCCTCGATCCCGGGGAGGACCACCTGATGAAGCTGATTAACCCGCGCTGCATCGAGATGGAGGGGGAGGAGAACGGTGTTGAGGGATGCCTGAGCATACCGGGTATTTTTGGGGAGGTTCCCCGCGCCTTCCGTGTGCAGGTGGAGGCGCTCGACCCCGGCGGAAACTTGATTCAGATCGAGGCGACGGGATTTCTTGCCCGGATTTTACAGCACGAGATCGATCATCTTAATGGAATTCTTTTTCTCGACCGGGCCATCCGGCTGGTCGACCCCGNGGAGAGGCCGGAGGAAGAGAGGGCATGAAAAAATTGAAGCTTCTCTACATGGGGACCCCACATTTTGCCCTACCCTCGCTGGAGCAGCTCTACCACAGCGACCACCTGCTTGCCGCCGTGGTCACGCAGCCGGACCGTTTCCGCGGCCGGGGGAAGCTGCTGCGCCCTTCTCCGGTAAAACAGTGGGCCCTGGAGCGCGATCTTCCGGTGCTTCAGCCGGAGAAGCTCAAAGAGGAGGCTTTTCTCCGGAAGGTTGCGGAGATCGCTCCGGACCTGATCGTGATCGTGGCTTATGGTAAGATCCTGCCTCCCCGGCTACTGCAATTGCCGCCGCACGGCTGTATCAATCTTCATGCCTCGCTGCTTCCGGCTTACCGCGGGGCAGCGCCGATCGAGCGCGCCGTGATCGACGGGGTGCCCGAGACCGGCGTTACGGTGATTACGGTTGCTCCGGAGCTGGATGCCGGGGATATTATTCTGCAAGAGCGCCAGCCGGTGCATTTTACCGATACCGCCGGGGAGCTCAGTGAAAGGCTTGCCGCCGCCGGAGCCCGGCTGCTGCGGCAGGCCGTCGATCAGATCGCCTCGGGAAGCGCCCACCGCACTCCGCAAGATCATTCCCGGGCTACCTTTGCCCCGCCCCTGCGCCCGGAGGAGGCGCAGCTCGATTGGTCTGAAGATGCTCTCTCCCTCTACAACAAGATCCGGGGCCTGAACCCGCGCCCGGGAGCGTATACCATTTACCGCGGGAGGCGGCTGAAGATCTGGCGGGCGGCGCTGCCAGGCAGCCTGGAAAATGGCGCGAGAGGCGAAAGCAAAGCGGTCACTTTTCCCAAAGATCTACCGCCGGGGTTTCTTTTGGCCCTGCAGGGCGACCGGATCTTCGTTACCGCGGGCGACGGCAGATTTCTAGAGCTGCTCGAGCTGCAGCCGGCTGGAAAACGGAGGATTAACGCCGGCGATTTCTATCGCGGTTACCGTCCGCCCGCCGGCGCGAGGTTGGGAGAATGAACCTTGGCTAAACGAGCCCGCCAGGCGGAGACGGCGCGCGAAGCGGCACTGCAGGCACTTTACCGCGTGGAGCGGGACGGTGCTTTTCTTAACCTGGCCCTGCCGCCGCTGTTAAATTCGCTTCCNCCACGGGAGCGGTCCCTGGCCCGGGAGNTTGCTACCGGGACGCTCCGCCGCCGTAATACCCTGGACTGGTCCCTGGAGCTATTTTTAAAGCAACCNCTGGAGAAGCTAACCGGCTGGATCCGCAACNTGCTTCGTTTAAGTGCCTACCAGCTGCTTTACCTGGAAAGAGTCCCGGACCATGCTGCCGTTGATGAAGCGGTCAAGCTGGCCCGCCGCTACGGNCACCGCGGTGTCGCNGGGTTGGTCAACGCGGTGCTGCGCCGCCTTGCCGCATGCGGCGGTGATCTGCCCTGGCCCGATCCGGAGCAACAGCCCCTGGAGCACCTGGTCCTANGCTACAGCCACCCCCGCTGGCTGGTGAAGAGGTGGAGCCGNCGTTTCGGGCTGGCGGGGGCTCGTGCGCTCTGCGAGGCGAACAATCTCCCGCCTCCGCTGGCCCTGCGTCCTAACCGGCTGCGCACTGATCCCTATGCCCTGGTCGAGAGACTGGCTGCCGAGGATGTGGCCGCTGCCTTCAGTCCCCGTCTGCCCGGTGTCCTGCTGGCGAAATTGGCCGGTCCCCTCTCCGCTCTTTCAAGCTACCGCGAGGGGCTTTTCACGGTGCAGGGCGAAAGCTCTATTCTCGTGGCCCCGCTGCTACAGCCGCAACCG
>JGI24711J26586_10002113_pt1 | contig 14435 bp, 13 predicted proteins | sample BioPla3DNA1_FD_26586 | JGI IMG/M metagenome (IMG submission 26586)
TGGAGTAGCCGTAGGTGTTGCTGTAGGTGTTGCTGTAGGTGTTGCTGTAGGTGTTGGTGTTGCTGTTGGAGTCGCTGTCGGTGTAGGTGTTGCTGTCGGCGTTATTGTCGGTGTTGGTATTACCGTAGGTGTCGCAGTCGGTGTAATGGTAGGTGTTGCCGTTACATTAGGGGTAAATGCAGATATATTATGAGAAATTGCCTTATAGCCTATTAATACAACTAAATAAAGTACTAAAACACCCCTTAAAATATTCACAACTAAATTATATCTTTTACCTTGCATTTTTTAACTCACCCGATTCCCTTATATTAAATCAAATCATTAATTCAACATCAAAATTTTATCATATAGTACCCTGCAAGTCAATTGTTGCAATATTCGTAGAAATTTCGTATTACATAAATCATTGGTTGTTTTCAGCGTAAAGGGAAATTCTTTGTGTGCTTTTTAAGTAATAAAAACTCCGGGGCATCGAGCTCCTCCGTTTTTGCCTCTTTCACTTCGTTCGAAAGAAGCGTAATAAAAATAGAGGTGCTCTCCTTTCGGATACACCCCTATTGCAATTTGTATTTCTATATCAAAAAACTTTGATTAAAACAAATTCAAAGATTCAATTACTGCCTGGTCCTTAACTATTTCGTTTTCCGTTTTCATTTCATCAATCAATTGCATAAAACGATCACCTTGTAAGGACTCAGTAATTGCTGCTTTTTCCTCATCTCCTAAAGAAGCCGGCAAATACTTTATAAATTTCATAACATGATAACCATAATAAGTTTGTATAATTCCCATATCTCCTTCTTTTGCATTAAAGGACCAATCTTCAAACTCTTCAACCATTTCTCCTTTTGAAAAAGTATACTCGCCTCCTATATCCTTTGATCCTGGATCTTCCGAGTATTGTTTAGCCAATTCTGTAAAATCTTCGCCCGCTTGAGCCTTTTTCAGGATATCCTCTGCAAGAGTTTTCTTTTCAGCCTTTTTATCTTCTGGTAACTCTTCCCCGGTGGTTTGGTCAGTAGTTCCTATAAGTATATGCTGAACTGTTACTTTGTTAAATTGTTCCTTATTATTATCAAATTCTTTTTGAATATCGCTATCACTAATTTCTATTTGAGTAGGTCTGACTGTTACATACTTCTGGTAAGCAAGAGCATACTCAGTAAACAAAGCTTGGTATTGATCTAAAGTCACACCAAATTCGTTTAAGAAAGCTTCATCAGCTTTTGCTTTATCGCCCTCTCCTTTATCCTGAATAATACCCTCCATGGCATTATTTATATTATCTAACTCCGTCTGTTCTAACTTAATATTGTTTTTGTTAGCATCGGCCACCAAAAGCTTAAGCTCTTTTATATTTTTAAAGGTTTGGTCTATAAGTTCCTGCTGCTTAGCTAAGCCTTCTTCTGACTTCCAGTATTTACTCTTTTCTCCCTCACTCTTATCAGTTAATCCAGCTTCATTTAAAGTAGCTTCCTTATCCATATCAAGATAAAACTTAAATTCAAGAGCAGAAATATTTTCTCCGGCAATGGTTGCTACAGTTTGATTTAAATCCACTTTGCCTGATGACTTTCCTTCTTTATTACATGCACTAAAACTTAGCATTAATGTTGCACTTAATAGAATGGGTAAAACTTTTTTTAATTTCATGATAAACCTCCATAAGATAATTTGTTATAAAACTGCCTTCTTTAACTCTCTAAACAACTGTATATTTACCAGTCTTCAAGAAAATTCGCTTCGTTCTTAACTTTTCTTGTTCGCTAAAGAACTCTAGTGTAATTTACAAAACTTTCTTTTTACTATACAAAAAGCAATTTTAATGTTTACAAAATATAATTCTACTCTATATTTAACTATAATTCCACTAAAACTTTAGGTATATTAAGAAAATTCTTGTTTTTAAATAATAAAAAGGTTTTTTATATATTCTATACACTTCATATTTTGAAACTAATGCCCTTCATTAAAGAGTCTAGATACTTTAAATATGTAATGAAATCAACTCATAAAAAATCAGAGTAGATTATCAAACTCTCTACTCTGATTTTTGAATGTTTATATTACATATTGAATTAGTAGAAACTTTAACTTATCCTTTACACATCAATCAAGCCTAACATACCACTGATACATTGGAGGTAATTTTTCATCGTACATAATTGTCCCTGTCCAAGTATAGTCATCTTGAAAAACCTTAACATGTTCACCAGGCTTTAAACCTAAATTCATTGCTTCTTTTTGAGGTAACGCCGGCTTACTAGGTCCGAGAAAATTATACTTACAATCAATTCCAAACTCTTTCATTGCTGCATCCTCCTCAATATTTTATTAGTACTAAACAAAATAGTTAATTATTTTTCAAATAATCAACCATAAAATTAATATTAAATATCTTTTGACACTTAATATTTTTTGGTATGTATAATGTATGCACTAACATCTATTTACATTATATCAAATAATACTTTATCATGCCATATATTATTCTCAAAAATTCAAACTTTATTGAAATTATCCATTATTACGCCTTTTCTTTTTTTCTATAGTGTGAAATAATAAACCAAGCAATAAATTAAACCTAAAAAAGGATAGTGTGATTTATGTTTATACCCGATTACCTAGTAAATGAACAGTTTGACGATCGTTATTTTGATGTAGTCAATGCTCTAGATGAAGCACAACAGATTTATTTCGAAAACAATAACTTACTTGACAGACTAAAAATTGCTGTTCAAGCCAATACCCCTTTTAGAATTGGCGAAACAGGCTTTGGAGCAGGACGTATCGTTGTAGCTCTTTTAGAATACCTTAATAAGAATGGGTTAAAAAAAATAACTATAGAATATAATAGCGTTGAACTCTTCCCTATGACTTCCGAGAGAATGTTAAAAATATTAGATGGCTTTAAAGATAGAGTTGTTGGTGAAATCAATGCACTTGTTGAAGCATACAAAAGTGTTGATATTACTGTAACCGGATGGCATAAAATGAAGGTAGAACAATCCTTTGGAACCCTTTACCTCAATCTTTGGATAGGAGAGGCACTAGAAATGCTTAATTCCTTAGAAAACCCTTGTGATGTATGGTTTCTTGATGGTCATGGTCCTAAAAAAAACCCTTCAATATGGCGACCCGAGCTGCTTTTGGAGGTTGGTAAAAAGACTAAAAAAGGTGGTACCTGCTCTACCTTCACCGTTGCAGGTGTTGTAAAAAGAGCTCTTATTGATGCAGGTTTTGAACTTGTAAAACTTCCAGGATGCGGTGGAAAAAACCATGTGCTGCAAGGAGTGAAAGGTTAACCTTTATAAACAATTCAAGCTAACTGTCACTTTTATATTTTAGTATAACATGGCGTATATCCATATTGTATATATTTCTTTAAAAATTCATTACAACCATTGACTATTTTACCAAATCCATAATATACTATTATTGTTAGAAATAATTCTTATTTCTTGAAAAGCAGTAGCTATTTTATCTAAAAAGCAATTGTATATTTGTTTAAAGGAGTGATTTATATGTTGGTAACTATAAAAAGATTTTATGAGGTGCTTTTAGCCTAATTAAATATTGGATTGGAAGGTCTAGAATACTAAAATTCACTTTTCTAATAAGAAAGGTTTGTTTTTGTTACTATCTTCCCAATCATAATTATTACCAAACCGTCACCTGAACAACATAATTATTGTTTCAAGGCACACGATAAGGTTATCGTGTTTTTTATTACCTTTTTTAAAGTGTGCTTTTTTAACAAAACTCAGGACTCCGGCCAACTTGGTACGGATTTTTTTATGCCAAAAATTATTTTAAGGAGATTAAGATTTGAATAGTAAAATAACAATTATATCATCAGAAAAAAACTGGATGGAACAAAACGCACTAAACCAATTAAACAGGATTGCAGAGTTTGAAGGAATGCGAAAAATAATAGGTCTTCCAGATCTGCACCCTGGCAAAGTACCTGTCGGTGCAGCATTCATAACAGAAGATATAATCTATCCTCATATAGTTAGCAGCGATATAGGCTGTGGAATGAGCTTATATGTAACTAGCCTTGAAAAAAGAAAAATGAAAGTAGATAAATGGATATCAAAGCTCGAAAGCTTAAATAGTTTCCGTGATATAAACCTTCCAGAGGAAATTACTAAAAACACACTTGACATGGCACATCCGAGTGAATTAGGAACCATTGGCGGCGGCAATCACTTCGCCGAGCTGCAAGAAATTGACACAATTTATGACGATGAAATTTTCGATAGCCATTCACTTACAAAAAACAAACTCTTGCTGCTAATACACAGCGGTTCTAGAATATATGGTCATGAAATACTTGACAAATATATAAGAAAGCATAAAGCTCAAAACGGGCTGAGTGTGAAATCTGAGGCTGGTACAGCATACCTTGAGGAGCATGCTGATGCATTACTTTGGGCAAAAACCAACAGAGATATCATAGCTTATCGCTTTTTAAGTGCCCTAGGTGTTGATACCAATGCCACAAAACTTGTTGATAGCATACACAATAGCATAGAAATAAAGAAAACTGGAAGTAAAAACTTTTTCATTCACAGAAAAGGTGCAGCACCAGCAAATAATGGTCTTACTGTTATCCCCGGTTCAAGGGGCACTTTGACTTATCTAGTAATGCCCTATGAGGACACTTCCATGTCAGGGTATTCACTAGCTCACGGAGCAGGTCGAAAATGGGAACGCGGCATTTGTAAGTCAAGATTAAGAAACCTATACACAAAAGAAAGTATTAAAACCACCAAGCTAAAAAGCAGAGTTATATGTCATGACAAGGATCTTCTTTATGAGGAAGCACCAGAAGCCTACAAAAATATCGAGAGAGTAGTTGAAGCATTGGTTGGAGCTAAAATAATCAAGGTTGTAGCAACCTTAAAACCAATATTTACTTACAAAAATTGAGGTGAAATTATGTGGATACAAATTAGTTCCGGAAAAGGACCTGATGAATGCGAGCTTGCCGTTAGTCTGTTCTTTAAAGCCTATGAAAAAGAATGTAGCCAATCAGGCATGGAAGTAAAAGTTTTAGATGCTGTACCCGGAAGTATTACAGGAAATTACAAATCCATCCTTTTGTCTATCGACAGGCAAAATACAGATAAATTAGTAAGTGGTACAATACAATGGATTTGTAAAAGCCCTTATAGACCAAATCACAAACGGAAAAACTGGTTTATAAACCTTGAAGTGTTTGAAGAACCAGAAATGCTTATCTTTTCAGACAAGGAAATAAAGTTTGAAGCTATGAGAAGTTCCGGACCGGGCGGACAAAATGTAAATAAAGTTGAAACAGCCGTAAGAGCCATTCATCTTCCAACAGGACTCACAGTCTCAGCAAGTGAAGAACGTTCACAACACATGAATAAAAAGCTTGCCCTAGCTAGGCTTATGAATATGCTAAATGCACAAAATGAACAAAACTCAAAATCCATTGAAAAAGACATGTGGATGCAGCATAACCTCTTAATTAGAGGTAATCCTATAAGGACTTATGAAGGTGAAAAGTTTAAATTGAAAACCTTTAATTCATAAGTATTTCAACTTGTGAGTTACTAAAAAGCAACAGCCATGCTAAATCATTTTTGATCTTGCATGGCTGTTATCCAATTCGTCAAGCACCTGTATCGTACTTTTTATAGCTTCTATAAGCTTTTTGAATTCGTTGTTTACAAGTTTACTTCTATGGTAGATAAAAGTTCCTTGTATATCAGGTCCTCGACTTGTTTAACATCTTTTATTCCCATAAAGCCAATTTTGCTTGTTCTTCTGTCTCCATCTGAATCATAAAATACTTCCTTAGCAAAAATAAGATTTCCGAATCCATCTGCCTTTTGGTGTCTTTCGACATTTCTAATTTGACTTGGTTGAAAAGATTTTACTTTAGTTTTCCAACCATAAATATAAATTATTAGTCTTTGATTTGTAACTAAATATACGGTTTTTTGAGTTCAATCCTTTTTATGAACGGAATGAAAAGCATATATATACCTGCTAATATAAAAGGTATCAAAAACATAGCAGACAGTCGACCTCTTTCATAAAACGAGCCCCTAAAAAATATAAAAATTGCAATCCAAGGAATTGCAAATAAATATATATAAAATGACTTTAAAAACTCACTTCTCAAAGAAGGTTTGTCAGCCCAAAGTACTTTCTCTCCAGAATTTAATTCACCATTAATCAATTCTTTTTCCTCATAAGATAACATCTCATAATTACCCATGTTGCCCTCCCCTTAGCGTTTAATTTAAACTCTAAATTTATCATTTTACATTACAACTGACTTCCCCATATCGCTACATTTCCGCCTTTTTGTAGTGCACTAAAAGTCATAATAAATTTCTTTAAGCCCGAATCGTACTGCTGAAGTACAACACCATTGTAATTAACTCCTCCAATGGTCAAGCTGATTTTATTATCATCTATAAGCTGCCATTTACCACTTACACTACCTGAAATGCTGCCATCTTTATTAAGCGAAATTCTTGAAGAGTATTTTACATCTGCCGATATATCGGTCCCGTGATTTATAAAAGCATAACTTCCACTAACCTCATCTAAAGTGTAATTTCCAATTGTCTCCCCTGCATAGCGATGAGGTGTAACTACAGGCCACCCATCGGAATTAATAAACATTTGATGAACTCTTACCTGATGTTCTTCTCCCCTTCCCGGGAAACGGGTATGAAACACTATGTAATACTTCTTAGTCGTTTTATCATAATAGGTGGAGTTGTGTCCTGGTGATACATAGCCTAAGCCACTGTCAACAAAATTGAAATTACCTAATAGTTTTGTTCCGAAGGGAGCAATTGACTTATCATCAAACATAGTTCCGTTAGCACCATAACAATCAATCATATTATTCCCGGCACTATCCACAAATGGGCCATCGGGATTCTTTGAACGACACACTCTGATGTTATAACCGCCACTAGCGTCAAGTCCTCCAAAACTCAAAAACATATAGTAATAGTCAGTCTCAGGACTGTACTGCATAAATGCTGCTTCTATTCTACTGTGGTTTAAACCTAATAATTTTTTCCCATATCCCTGACCGGAAATTGGCTTACCTGTATTCTCATCCATTTTAAGGATAAATATCCCCCCAGAATAGGAACCATAAACCATCCACAGGTTACCATTCTTATCATAGAAAGTATCAGGGTCTACAACATTAGGATGCTTAACAGCATCGTATACTGTACCGTCCTCACTCCTCTGCCCCCACATACCGGATTTTAATATAATCCCCAAATCCTCATAGGGTCCTTCAACATTATTAGATACAGTTACTCCAAGAGTAGACCTAGGTGAATCACCTTTGCACAAGCAATAGTACATGTAGTACTTTCCATTCTTAAGTTGAATTATGTCACCTGCCCACATTGTATCTGTTTCAGCCCATTCAAAGGATTCTTTTAGTTTCGTATATACATTAGGTATTAAAGGATTGGAGTTGTTGACATATGAAGATATCTGTTGCCAAGCAATCAAGTCATTACTTTTTGCCGCTGCAAGATGAGAACCAATAATATAATAACTTCCATTAGTTTTCATTATTGAAGGATCATGTACAGAAACATCCTTAAACACCGGTACCGGTGGAAGCGTAACTTTCACAGGAGTTGGCGTCACTGGAATAGGAGTTGGTGTCCCTTGTGCATACACAGGAAAAGCTGAAATAATGCCCAACAAATATTGTCTCATAACTCCAAAATCTAAAGAATTAAAAAGTCCGTCACCGTTTACATCAGCTGCTTTAAGAGCTTCTTCTGATAATGAAGTCATACCCAACAAATCTGTTCTCATTATTGCAAAATCTATAGAGTCCACAGAATTGTTGCCATTTAAGTCACCATACTTAATTTCTGCCGCACTAAAACTTTTACAACATAGAGATGAAATCAAAAAAATCGTAATAAAAGCCGCACATACTTTTTTCACCCTTATATTCCCCCTTAAATCACACTTATAATAACAATAACCGCTAATTGCAGTTCAAAATTACAATTTAGCAATCTATATCTCCCACCGTCTAATATTGGAAAAGATATTTTCCACTCTTTATATCTATAATAACACAGTTTTCCAACTTTTTGCACTAGTTCTCTTTAAGAACAAACTATTTCTACAAAGCCCTTCTAACCCCTTCAAATAAAAGCACAACTCACAATAGTGCAAATGCATATTATAGAAAGAACATTGCGAAGAGCCTTAGAGAATGTAGACGAAGCTAAGGATAAGTCGAATCACCCTTCCCTCGCTAGCTCTTACATAAGGTTCGCAAAAAAAGACGCCCCCAAAACAGTAACCAACCCAGTCATCGCAATAGCCAAACTACTCATTGCNCCCTCAACCCCACCCATTTCCATAGCCTTCACCGTTCCAACCGCATGAGATGATGTACCAAGAGCAATCCCCTTAGCTATTGGCTCCCTAATCCGAAAAACCCTACAAACAAATTCAGCCATCATATTACCCAATACACCTGTAATTATAATCACAGCAACAGTTATAGTTACAATTCCACCAAGCTCTTGTGAAACCCCCATACCTATTGCGGTTGTAATTGACTTAGGCAGTAAAGTAACATATTGCTCATGGGTTAAATTAAAAAGCTTAGACAACGCAAACACACTTACAAAACTTGCCAAAGCACCCGATACAATTCCACCTAATATCGCTTTATAATTACCTTTTAAAAGCTCAAGCTGCTGATATAATGGTATAGCAAGACATACCGTTGCTGGAGTCAAAAGATAGCTTAAGTATTTCGCCCCATTGTTATAACTCTCATAATCCACACCCAAAAGCCCTAAAGCAGCAATAACAAATATTATTGAAACCAATAGCGGATTAAATAAAGCTATTTTGAATTTTCTTTTTAAAACAACTCCAAGTCCATATCCGATTAGACTTATTAGAACCCCAAAATATGATGAAACACACAATATTTCTCTCATTTCTTTAGCCTCTTTTCCATCCTAATAATAAACTGAGTGACTCTTCCGGCTACAACCATTACAATTACCGTTGTCAAAACTGTAATAACACTAAGTGGTAGCCAAAGGTTTTTAAGCTCACTCCATAAAGTAATAAGCCCCACCGCAGCCGGTATAAACATAATAGGCATTATTTCAATCAGATAAGCCCCCGTTTCCTTAACCTTTTCTACCGAAACGACTTTAGTCATTAGCAACAATAGCATAATAACTAATCCGTAGATACTTGCCGGTATAGGCAGCGAAATAAAGTGCTTTAATAGCTCACCCATAAAAGAAACTGTCAAAATAATAGCAAACTGTTTCATGAATTTCATTTCCTAGATCAATCCCACTTTCCAAAGTATGCTTATGCTTTTAATTTTATAAATACTATATATTTTTCAATAAATATTCATTACATTGATTTTAGATATTGCAAAATATACATACAAATTCATATGTTGCAAAAAATTCAGCTTCTGACCAATAAAGGCGTATGCTTTAGCTGCCTTCTTAGTATATAAACTTTTTTGCAACATATATATTATATTGATTAAGCCTTTAACAAGCAAACTATTTCTATTTGTTAATTTGACAAAGACCGCAAATAGAACATTGATAATATTTCTATCAAAGCACATAAAAAACTCTTGACTAATGCTGGTATTTGCATTAACATTTATATATGGGTGTTCTAAATATTTAAAGAAGGAGGCAGGAAAATGAAGAAGAATACAATCAACTTATTTACTCATAATTTTATTATGGCCGAAATGTTTGACATATCTGATAACCCTGCCTTGCTCAGTAGTTTATTCTGAAATTTTTCATTGTAACTGATCGGGTCGTGGTTATCTCCGCGACTTTTATTATTTTATAGGGGTGCGGAAATTTATACCGTGACCTTTTTTTGACTTTTTTAATCAATGGAAAAAGGCAAAAACGGTGGGATTATGTCCCTTCAGATTCATTACAGAATTTCAAGTACGGTGAGTAAGGCTATCTGTCATCTCAGAGGAGGTATTTATTTGAAAAGACTTTTTGCACTTGTAAAAAAACAATGGTTACCCTACGTTATAGGTATTATTGCACTTCTTGCTTCAATAACACTAGATATGTTTAATCCTTATATTGTGGGCGAAATTGTTGACAGAACAGTACTTAATAAAGATATGGGATATCTAAAAACAGCATTACTAGCCCTTGCAATAATAACCATCGGGCGTGCAGTTCTTGGCTATATCCGGTCAATTAATTTTGATATAGCTAGTTCAAAAGTTATATTAGATTTAAGAAAAAATTTATTTGACCACATACAAAAATTGTCCTTTTCATTTTTCGATGAAAATAATACCGGTGAATTAATGTCCCGTATAAAGGAAGATACGGAAAATATCATGAATGCTCTTTGTTTCGGAATAATACTATTTTTAGAACAATGTGTTTATTTTATAATAGCATCAATAATTCTGCTCATGATAAACTGGAAACTTGCCCTTATTAGTCTTGTTACAATGCCAATCATTGAGATTGTAGTATTCAAACTTGAACGGTCGATGGGTATAAGCTATGGAAAAATAAGTGATCAGAGGGCGGTTTTAAACTCTACGGCACAGCAAAATATCTCCGGTGTGAGAATCGTTAAGGCTCTAGGTCGCGAAAAGTATGAAATCCAGAAATTTTTGCAGCAGAATGAAGAAAACTATAATATTAATTTAGAACAAGTAAAAGCATTCTCAAAATACAATCCCGCTATTGAATTTCTATCAAACCTTGTATTGGTTCTTGTCATAAGTTTTGGTGGCTATTTTGTTATCGGCGGTAAAATGTCCCTTGGGACATTAGTTTCCTTCAGCAATTATATTTTTATGCTTATATGGCCGATGCGCCTTATGGGATGGCTTACCAATGTAATTGCACAGTGTATTGCCTCCGTTAAGAAAATAGATAAGATATTCGATGAAGAACCCTCTATAAAAAATTGTGATAAACCTAAAACATCAAAAGAAGTAAAAGGTCACATTGTCTTTAATGATGTATCTTTTGACTATAAAGGAGTTACTGTGCTAAAAGATATTAATATTGAAGCTACACCGGGTAAAACCATTGCAATTATGGGGATTACCGGTGCAGGAAAAAGTTCTCTTATAAATCTTATAGGCAGATACTATGATTGCTCAAAAGGTGTTGTAAGTTTTGACGGAATAGATGTTAAAGAAATGGATTTAGCAGCATTGAGAAAAAATGTATCGGTAGTTATGCAAGATACCTTCCTTTTTTCAGACACGATTGATGAAAATATAAGGTTTGGTACAGATAACATTTCTGATGAGGATTTCAAATCCGCTTGCGAAGATTCTATGGTAGATGAATTTGTTTCTCAAATGCCTAAGGGTTATAACACAGTAGTTGGTGAACGGGGCTTAGGTCTTTCAGGTGGACAAAAGCAGAGAATTTCAATCGCTAGAGCTTTAGTAAGATCTCCTAAAGTATTGATTATGGATGATTCAACCTCAGCTCTTGATATGGAGACGGAATATGCTATTGAAAAAGCTATGGAACAAAGGAAAGGAATAACAAAGTTTATCATTGCTCACAGGATCTCGGCTGTTAAAAATGCAGACGAAATATTGTATTTTGAAGACGGAGAAATTGTTGAACGTGGAAACCATACGGAACTTATTAAACGCCGTGGACACTATTATGAAACATATCGCGAGCAATACCGTGACTATTCCGATGCACTAGAAAAAGAGGTGATATAATGCCAATTAATAATTTTAAACAAGATGAAGTATTAGAAGAAAATTTAAACATTAATATAATCAAAAGACTTTTATTATATTTAAAACCTTATGGAGGACCAGTTACAAAAACATTGCTGCTGATGGGGTTTGTAATTGCGGTTGAATTGTTTAATCCATACTTTTTGAAAATTGCGATAGACAAATTCATAAAAAATGGCGATTGGAAAAGTCTTGTTTTACTTGGCGGATTAATGCTTGTTTTAAATTTTGTTGCAATGATATTCTCCCGATTAAGAATATTGACAATAGGAAGTGTCTCTAACAAAATTCTTTTGACCATCCGACAAGAATTGTATTCGCACATTCAGAAATTGTCTTTCTCATTTTTCGATAATCGACCTACAGGAAAAATCCTTGCACGTATTATAGGAGATGTTAATTCACTGAATGATTTGTTCACTAATAGCATAACAAGTTTGATTCCTGAAATTGTTAAAATAACATCAGTAGTTATTATAATGATGCTAATGAATTACAAGCTTGGTTTGGTAGCCTTAGCAACATTACCTGTTATGATAATTGTAATGTTCTTTATTTCAGTATCCTCAAGAAAAAGATGGCAACTAAACAGGAAAAAATCTTCAAATCTAAACGCCTTCACTCATGAGGATTTTTCAGGAATACGAGTTGTTCAAAGTTTTGCGGCTGAGAAAGAAACATCAGCTACATTTCTTAATCTTCTTGAGGAGTGGAGAATCTCCTTTGTTAGAGCAATACGTATGAATGACTTTTTTTGGCCAATAGTTGAAATGTCCTGGGGTGTAGGAACCATTCTCGTATTTTGGTTCGGTGCAAGCCTTATTGAAAAAGATGCAATTACTCCTGGACTTCTGATAGCCTTTACAAGTTATATCTCTATGTTCTGGCAGCCCATTATGAATATCAGCAATTTCTACAACCAGTTGGTAACTAATATGTCCGGTGCAGAAAGAATTTTTGAAATACTTGACCTCGAACCGGATATTAAAGATAAACCGGAGTCCTTTGAAATGCCTTTAATTAAAGGAGATGTGTCTTTTAGAAATGTTACTTTCGGCTATGATGATGACCAGCAGGTTCTAAATAATGTAAGTTTCGACGTAAAGGCCGGTCAGACAATAGCATTAGTAGGTTCGACAGGTGCAGGAAAAACAACAGTAGTAAACCTTATAAGCAGGTTTTATGATGTACAATCGGGGGAAGTATTAATCGACGGAATAGATATAAGCAATGCAAAGCTTGAAAGTCTAAGGGGACAAATTGGTCTTATGCCACAGGATACCTTCCTCTTCGCCACAACAATTAAAGAGAATATACGCTATGGTAAATTAGACGCTTCAGACGAGGAAGTGATTGCTGCAGCTAAAGCAGTATCCGCACATGAATTTATTGTGAAGTTCGAAAAAGGTTATGATACTGATGTCAATGAGCGCGGAACAAGGCTTTCAGCAGGTCAGAGACAATTGATCGCTTTTGCTAGAACTTTACTTGCAAATCCACGCATTTTAATACTTGATGAGGCAACCTCAAGCATCGATACCCATACTGAAAAGCTTGTTCAGCAGGGAATCGAGAATCTGCTCAGCGGAAGAACTTCTTTTGTTATTGCTCATAGGCTTTCGACAATACGGAACGCCGATAGAATAATGGTTGTAGAGGATGGCGGAATCGTAGAATCGGGCACTCACGAAGAGCTTATTTCCCTTAAAGGAAAGTACTATAATTTTTACATTGCACAATTTAAGTTCCTAAATGAAAAAGAAGTTATATAGCATAAACTAAAATAAATCTAATGAATCCAATGCCTCTTGATCCTTAATCAAGGGGTATTTTTCTTTCATTTCCTCTACTTTTTTTATAAATTGCTCATTTTGTAAATATCTCATAATTGTATGTTTTTCTTTCTCACCTAAAGAAGCTTCAACATTATTAATGAATTTTACAATATGAAAACCGTAGGAAGTCTCTATAAAGCCTATATCACCTTCCTTAGCGTTAAACGCCCACTCTTCAAATTCAGGAACAATATCCCCTTTACTTAAGATATACTCACCACCTGAATCTTTTGACCCGATGTCTCCAGAGTATTTTTTAGCTAAGTCTTCAATAGCTTCCCCTTCCGTAACTCTCTTATAAATATCCTCTGCAAGAAGCTTTCTTTGACTTATTACACTCTCCTCAAGGGGTTCTTTAGTGTTTACATCAATAGTATATATAAGTACATGTTTCACATTCACCTTATTATATTGGTCCTTATCTTGTTCAAACCTTTTCTCAATATCACTGTCACTAATTTCAATCTTTGCAGTTTCAATATAGGCATATTTGTCATATGCACTTAAAAATTCTTCATAAATCCATCTGTATTCGTCGAGAGTAACTCCATATATCTCCTTCATCACTTTTTCGGCTTCCGCTTTGTCTCCATTTCCTTTCTCCATAATAAATCTATCTATATTTGCTTCAATTTCATCTAAATCGGTTTGTTCTAGCTTTACTTCTCCCTTATCTGCAAACATTAATAATATTTTTACATCTGTTATAGCGTTAAAAGCCTTGTCTATAAGGACTTGCTTTTTATCCTCATTCGTTGTCCAAAATTTCTTCTTTTCTTCATCACTTTTAT
>JGI24711J26586_10002115_pt1 | contig 14430 bp, 15 predicted proteins | sample BioPla3DNA1_FD_26586 | JGI IMG/M metagenome (IMG submission 26586)
TGTAGTTATAGTATTTCTGATTTATCAATCTATTTCATCTCATTTATATTTTAATACCATGTATAGATATATAGAATAGAGAAAATTCCAAGGGCTTTAAGACAAAAAAGCTTTAGGAATAATATAATGTGACTTATCTTATTTAGGGAGGATTCAAGTATGGATTTTTTTAAGTTAATAAAACTATCAACAAAATTTCAAACCGGTTTGATTACACCTATCTTAGTTGCTTCAATCTCTGTATAGAGATATGCTTATAAAAAAGATTGCGTTTCACGTTCCTAAAACAAAAGGCTTTCACTTATACCAGCAGTAATCTTTTAATTATTATCAATAATCAGTATTTAATTTTTCTACTCTCAGGCTTTATGTATACTATTTCAATAACATACATAAAATCTGGGTAGATTTAGCCCCACTTGTTTACGCCTCTTAAACTTTAAAGAGGCACAATATAAGCGATGGGAAATCGAACTCCTTAGTTTATGTCTTTCTTTTGATAAGCATACCAAACTCTGGTTTATCGTGACCCTTCGCTATTATCTTTTATATCTTTAGAACAAAGCAGCACTGTTAAAAAGATTTTTTACACTTGTAAATCCCGTTTTTGTAATTCTTGTGGAATTAAATATGCCAAGATTTCAAACTTTACGACAGCCAACAAAATGTAATTACTCGACACAATTAGCTGTCAAAACACTGTGCCGAACAGATAGCCATTTTGCAAAATACATATCAATATCAATATTGTGCATAGGATTACACGCCATCTTTCAAAGAGCAAATTCGGTTTTCCATTGTTAATATACAAATTAGTCACCTCCCAATAAAAACTACGGGACTTCGAGTCCCTTCGTTTTTGACTCTTTCACTTCGTTCGAAAGATGCTCAATAAAAATAGAGGGTGCTTATAAATCGCCCCCTCTATCTATATTAATATACCCGTTTAAATTTAAGCCTTTGAAGCTTCTTCAATAGCAACTGCAACTGCAACAGTTGCACCAACCATAGGATTGTTACCCATACCTATTAAGCCCATCATTTCAACGTGAGCAGGTACAGAAGATGATCCTGCAAACTGAGCATCTCCGTGCATTCTTCCCATTGAGTCTGTTAAACCGTAAGATGCAGGTCCTGCAGCCATGTTATCCGGATGAAGCGTTCTACCAGTTCCACCACCTGATGCAACTGAGAAGTATTTCTTACCGTTTTCACCGGCCCATTTCTTATATGTACCTGCAACTAAGTGCTGGAATCTTGTTGGGTTGGTTGAATTTCCTGTGATGGAAACGTCAACACGTTCCATAGCCATTATAGCAACGCCTTCATTTACATCGTCAGCACCATAAACCTTAACTTTTGATCTGTCACCATTTGAGAAAGCTTTCTCTTCGATAACTTTCAATTCTCCTGAGTAGTAATCGTACTCGGTCTTAACATATGTAAAACCATTTATTCTAGAAATTATATAAGCTGCATCCTTACCAAGACCATTTAAGATAACTTTTAATGGTTCTTTTCTTACCTTATTTGCAGTCTTTGCTATACCAATTGCACCTTCAGCCGCTGCAAAGGATTCATGACCTGCAAGGAAACAGAAACATTTTGTCTCTTCTCTTAAAAGCATTGCACCAAGGTTACCATGCCCTATACCAACTTTTCTGCTATCTGCAACAGAACCAGGAATACAGAAAGCCTGTAAACCAATTCCTATTGCCTCTGCAGCATCAGCAGCATTTTTAATACCTTTCTTTATGGCTACCGCACAACCTAAAGTATATGCCCATACAGCATTTTCAAACGCTATAGGCTGAACATCTCTAACTATTTTATCAACGTCTATACCTTTTGATAAGCACAATTCCTTAGCTTCTTCTAAGCTCTTGAAACCATACTCAGCAAGACATTTGTTAATCACATCTATTCTTCTTTCATAACCTTCAAATCTAATCACGTATACTCACCTCTCTTCACAATTATTATTCTTGTCTTGGATCAATTACTTTAACTGCTTCGGAAAATCTTCCGTAAGTTCCGATATTTTTTTCATAAGCCTCTTTAGGATCAACACCTTTTCTAATGGCTTCCATCATCTTCCCAATATGAACAAATTTATATCCAATCACTTCATCTTGTTCATCTAGTCCAATACCAATGACATAACCTTCAGCCATTTCAAGGTATCTAGCACCTTTAGCCTTTGTTCCATACATTGTTCCAACTTGGGAACGAAGTCCTTTACCAAGATCCTCAAGACCTGCACCTATTGGAAGTCCACCCTCGGAAAATGCTGTTTGAGTTCTTCCGTATACGAGCTGTTTGAATATTTCTCTCATTGCCACGTTGATTGCGTCACAAACAAGGTCAGTATTCAACGCCTCAAGAATTGTCTTACCTCCGAGAATTTCAGCTGCCATAGCCGCTGAATGGGTCATACCAGAACATCCTAATGTTTCAACAAGTGCTTCTTCAATAATACCATCCTTAACATTCAAGGTTAGCTTACAGCAACCCTGCTGTGGAGCACACCATCCAATACCGTGTGATAACCCTGATATATCAGTTATCTGCTTCGCTTTGACCCATTTTCCCTCTTCAGGAATTGGAGCTGGTCCATGATTTGGTCCTTTTTTTACACAAATCATTCTTTCTACTTCATGTGAATAATTCATGAATTTTAATCCCCCTTCACAAATATAGTTTACTTAAATATTCCTTAGTTACTCTAAGTAGAATACTCTTAATCTACCTGAGCCTAAGGATATAGGTAGTGCAATTTAACAAAATATTAATATTGATCAGTACTGTTAGAAAAGCACTAACTGAGTTTTAACCCAAAAACCATAAAAAAGTTTCAGTCAACATTATACCATAATTCTTTATATGTCGAGATAAAAATTCGATTTTTTCGTTAATTTTTTTACAAAGTTTCTTTCGACAGTCATATAAGCCTACTCCCTATTGAAAGCAAAGAAACTACACCAAGAATAAAAAGCACACGCAACAAGAAAAAACAAGAAAGGAATAGCAGACCTTGTAGGAGTCAGGAAATTTTCCCCTTTTGTATTCTTATATAATATTAGTAATTATTCTCAAGCAAACTCTTTAATATTTGCAAATTCCTTTCGTCATTTTCAGAACTCGCTTCATAAGCTTTATTATATTGCTCTAATATATCTCTATACTCTCCTAAGAGCTTTGCATAGTTATCTTCATCGGATTTGTCATTAAATAAGACAAGGTTCCCAGTGACAGTATATCTGCCCACCCTATCTTCATAATATTTCAGCATTTCGTCAACCCTTTGAAACAGCTTTATATTAAAGTCGTACAAATTCTCTTTTTCATCTTTTTCCACTTCACTGTTTTTCTTAGCAGCAGAAACAAACTCTTCTTTTACACTACTCGGTATAGCTAAATTATCTATTTTATCTGTATAAATATCGTGTGCTTCAGCAGCTTCTGCCTTTGATTCCATTAATCCGTCTAATACAACCTTAATACTTTCCCTATTTTGTTTTATACGTTCGGAACTAGATAGTACTTCAGATGATATGATTTGGTTTATGTGAATATTCTTAAACAGGTAGTTAACTCCCACATTCATTCGATTAAGAGACATAACATATTTTTGTGTTTCAGATACTAATGGTGCAAATTCACCATATTCTTCTACATCTACATCCTCTTCCCTAATATCGTCAGCTAAACTCGCTTCATATAGTGTAATAATCTTCGCTAAGGTTACTTTTTCTTTTTGTATTTCTTTTGCTTTTGCAGCCTTTACTGTTCCAATCGTATTCACCAAAAGGAAGGTTGAAATAGCAAACATTATAATGCTTGAACTGATAATTAGTATTGCACTATGTTTTTTAAATATCTTTGTAAAAATAAGAATCACTAATGCAATCATCAAAACAATGCCTAAAAACGTGCCAATCATGTACATCAAAAAATAGGTCGTACTTTTCTCCATTTCTTCAATACCTAAATTCAAAAAAGCATTTATCATACTTATCAATAAAAACAGTAAGAAAAACACCGTTGAAACTATATATTTTAGTAATTTAGAAGATTTGCTTTCATTTGTGTATACCTCAAGGAACACATCAATAAATTCGGGTACTTCATAAGCTTCAACATATACATTTTTATCAACGTCATATAGCTTACTTGTTTTGTTAATCATGCCTTTTCTGTAAAGTTCATATACTTGTTCAACACTGACAATATCCGTCTCACCTGTTCCGATAAAATATCTGTATAGCATGATGTTACACCCCTCCCTTTAAAAACATCCTTCATTAACTTTACTAAGGGACAACGAAAAAACAACTTATTATTGACATACTTAGAATATCATCAATTCAAATTTTTCGTTATCCAGAGTTAAAACTTATATTTTAATTGTACCCAATATTCTTTTTAAAAGTTCGTAAGACTTATAGAACCCCATGCTCCTATCTTGTCACCCACAATTATCAAAATACCCTCAACACCCTTAATACCGGCTGCAAATTCTATCGCATCTCCAATATCCTGTGCTGTTTTAACTCTATTTCCAGTAGCAGTAGCAACTGCATCAGAAAGGAAAGTATCCTTTGCTAATACGACAACAGCATCTGCCTTTCCGAAGCTCAACGAATGTCCGACTGTTCCAGACGAGGTGCATATTCCTAAAGGTGTCTTATCAGGAAAAATCTCAAGAGCAATTTTCTCGTTCAGGGGGGAATTGCCAGCATATATGCCAACCTTCCTTTTTGAGTTTGTTTTTATAAAAATATCCCCACCATTTTCAACAATAACTTCCTCGGAAAAATTTAACAGTCCCATACCTACTAGCTCACTAACTGCTCCTGCTACAGCTGCCATAGGACCCACCCCTGCCAAAAAGGCCGCATCACACATCCTCTTAACAATGCAAGGTGCATTATCTGCAGCTTCTACTGGTTCAAGGCTTGTTAAAAACTCCGGGTGTTGTTTTATATATGTCTGAAGGCTTGATCTGTATTTCTTAACCAACAAAAGAGCCTCACTATAAAGCTCTTTTGTTGCACCTATCATTAAGTCGGTTTGTTCAAGACATACCCCAAAAAACTTTAAATTGATGCCTTTAAATATCTCTCTGTAAACTCTTTCTTCATACATAACATTCTCCAAAAAGACTATATCGTCACACACATGACCTTAAGAGGACATGCCTTTACACAAAGTTCACAAACCATACACTTTTCCTTGTCAAAAGTAAGACTCCAGTTCTGTTTATCCATTGCAAGTGCTCCCGAAGGACAAACTGCCGTACAAGCTCCACAATGAACACAAGCATTTTCCTGCCATATTAAACTTCTTGTGAAAAGCTTGTATTTTATTCCTTGATCCTGTATATATTTTAGTCCAGCCTCAATGTTCCACTCCGTTCCAATTATATCAATAACTAGTTTACCCACTTTGTTCAAACTGATGTCCGCATTAAGTATATTTATTTGAAGGTCAAAATCTTTTATAAGATGATAAGTTATGGGCTTTGTAACCTCTGTGGCGGGATAATATAATGATACTTTAATCTTTTTCATTTTCAGCCCCCCTTATATCAAGACTATTCGGTTTATTATCCATAGGCAAAGATGCAACCGGCTGTGAAACCAAAAATTCTCCCCTCTCAATCTGTTGTTTCAACAGTTGTGCAATCTCCCTAGCCTTTTTAAGACTTGACATAGGGGCTGTCGTTACCTTCTTACCATTCAATTCGACAACTCCACTCCTTAACTCCTCATAGGAAACAGACCTTATAGCAGGTCTTGACCTCAATGGAACGCTATAGTCATAAATATTGGTAAATATGTCTTTATCCTTTACTGTAGTCTGAAGTAACATTTCTTCATCTAGAATAGGTATTGGAATACCCACTCCTACAAACAGCGAAATTCCATACTTCTCGAATATTGCAGCCCGTACAAATCTTGTATCCATCTGTTTAATGTCACCTATAAGTGCTAAAGTTCCTGCTCCTCCCATAGGCACTCCATTTTCACTTCTTTTCTGCTCAGGATTGTGCTGAGTTCCCTCCCATGCAACATACCCCTGTGCTCCAGCTAAAAACACTCTTGTCCCAATTCCTATAGTCCTATAGTACGGATCATTAATCAGTGGACTTAGCTGCCCTGATGTACTGTAGGTTACATTACCACAGTTTGGCAGAAGTGTTCCTAAATAAGTGTATAGTGTCTTATTCGATGTATTTGTTGCAGCAGAATAGTTTTGATAGGCGTTCCTAGGATTAAACATATACGCCTGATTTATATTTGATTTATTTATATAAGTTGATATTTCTTCTCTAGGATAACAATGTGTACCATAACTCTCAGCATAAAGCTTTATATCCTTACCGGCTATGAGGTCTTCAATTACATGTGCACCACCGTACATACTCTCTGCCTTATCCGAAACCTCCGTAGCACCGATATAAGCATCAACTGCAGCTATCCCTGCATAGGCAGGTACGTCATTTAACCACACCTTTGCCATCCTTATAGGTGGGTCGGAATGTCCGAAATTAATAAATACTCCGCTAGAGCACATAGGACCGAAAGTAGCAGTAGTAACTACATCTATTTCTTTAGCTGCTTGCTTTACACCTTTTTCAGCCACAATATCTATTATTTCATCAGCAGTAGCAACCACTGCCTTACCACTTCTTATCTTCTCATTGATCTCATCAAAACTCTTATAACCCATTCGTAATCTCTTCCTCTTTATTAGTGTTACTCTTTATTATAGGCGTTTGTTTTCTATATTTCAATGATTTTACGACAAAACTTTCTATATACATTATCTTCTATACTCTTATCTTAAGTGGCTTCATTAAATAACCTTACTCTTTTCTTGTAACGAAATCTTTATATTTTACATAATATAAAATCATAGAAATGTATTTAAGGAGTAACTATGGATAGATACCAAAAACTCGAACAAATTACCAATGGAATAAATGCTGCATATAAAATTAAAACTGCCACAAATTCATTAAATAGAGAAGATTGTGAAAATGGACAGGAAACAAATAATGTAGAACTACTTCTTCAAATGCTCTCTGTTATTGCAGAGTATTATCCTGAACCTCATAGAAACACTTTAAGTAATAACCTAAAAAAAAGCACGGTTTATCATAATACATATAAAAACCTTAAGCACCACATAAAAAACATGCAAACTAGTAGATCTGCTGACAGCAATGAATTTGCAAGAACACTTGAGCTAGTAAAGCCTGTTTTAGATAAAGACAGAAGGAGTTTAATTGAAAAAATGCTGCAGATTCATGAAATATTAAAGTCATGATTTTAAATAGTATCTCTTATTCTTCATACTTTTAATCCCTCTAATACTTATTTTATCATAGTGCAACTCCGACAATCCTAACACCCTTTTTTCTGCCGGAGTTCGCCTTCTTTTTACCCATATTATTTGCTCTGTACGGAACTTTGTCTGAGGTTCAAAAATATTTTGGATAATAAAAAGTGCATTACCTAAAGATGTTCCAAAATTATTGTAATTATCCCTTATATTTCTTGAGTCAATATAATATAATGCAACAAGACAAGACAATCCAAAGATTAAACCGAAAGTTCCTATGATAACAAACGACTTTAAAAAATTAAATAAAAACATATTTCCCATCACTATCACCCTCTATAAACTAAGGCATTTATATATCCCTGACAAATATTTATAGTAGCATCCAAATAGAGTGCTTATTATAAAACAACAATCTATCCTGTTATATTTAAAAAAACGCCTTAACCTTATTACTGATTTCTTATATATATTATACTACAATAATGCCAATTTGTCTGAAACATCAATGTTTGCATTTTTAAAGAGCTGTAACTTAAAGGGGCTGGCACAAGCCAACCCCTTCATTAATTATAGTTTATTTTTTTATTTTTTAACGCTTTCCTTAATCCAGGGAAGTTTACCGCCTACTTTGAGTATCTCTGCATCTAACGCAGATAAAGTGTGGCTTAGCTCAATCTCAAATCCTTTAGTCAGATTTTTAAGTTTAACTTCACCCGTAAAATCTCCTATAACAAGTTCAATCTTGTCTCCTAACTCTATTCTTTCATAATCTGCAGGATTCTTGAAGGTTAGAGGAACAATTCCAAAGTTAACAAGGTTAGCAAGATGTATTCTTGCAAAGGATTTTACAATAACCGCTTTTACACCAAGATATTTTGGAGCTAATGCTGCATGCTCACGGCTTGAACCCTGACCGTAGTTTTCGCCTCCTATAATAAATCCTCCGCTACTTTCTAAAGCTCTCTTTGAGAAATTCTCATCCACCGCTTCAAATACATACTTGGATATTTCAGGAATATTACTTCTCAAAGGTAATATTTTAGCACCTGCAGGCATTATATGGTCAGTGGTTATATTGTCTCCCACTTTAAGTAATGCTGTTCCTTCTAAAACATCGGGTAGTTTTTCAAAGGACGGAAGTGGCTTAATATTCGGACCTCTCACAATCTCAACCTTCTGAGCTTCCTCTTGAGGCAAAGGTTTTAAGGTCATATTGTCATTTATAAAGAATTTATCCGGCATCTGTATCTTTGGACATTCTCCTAAATCTCTAGGATCTGTTATCTTTCCTGTAATGGCTGCAGCTACTGCAACCTCAGGACTTGCAAGATATACATCTGCATCCTTAGTACCACTTCTGCCTTCAAAATTTCTATTGAATGTACGTACTGAAACACCTGCCGAACAAGGTGCAGACCCCATACCTATACATGGTCCACAGGAGTTTTCCAATATACGAGCTCCTGCCTGTACAAGATAGTTTAACTCACCGCTGTCCACCATATGTTCAACAACTTGACGTGAGCCGGGACTTATTGTCATGCTTACACTCTCTGATATTGTCTTTCCTTTTAGTGCATTAGCAACCATTTTTAAGTCTCTCAAAGATGAGTTTGTACAAGAACCTACACCTACCTGATCAACTTTTATTCCAGCTACTTCCCTAACGGTTTTAACATTTCCTGGGCTGTGGGGAAGAGCTATCATTGGTTCTAAGCTACTTAAGTCAATCTCTATTATTTCATCATATTCAACATCACTTGAAGGAACAAGCTCAATCCATTGATCTCCACGTCCCTGAGCCTCAAGAAATGCCTTGGTTATTTCATCACTTGGGAAAATACTAGTTGTACAACCGGTTTCAGTACCCATGTTTGTAATTGTAGCACGGTCTGGAACTGAAAGAGTTTTAACACCTGGACCGAAGTATTCCAATACTTTGCCCACTCCGCCTTTAACATCAATCCTTCTCAAGACTTCTAGAATAACGTCCTTAGCTGATACCCAATCACTTAGTTTGCCCTCAAGCTTTACACCAACTACTTTTGGAAATTTGATTCTAAAGGGTGCCCCTGCCATAGCAGCAGCAACATCCAATCCTCCTGCTCCCATTGCAAAACATCCGATACCTCCGGCAGTAGGAGTGTGACTGTCAGAACCAATTAAGGTTTTCCCTGGGCACGCAAAACGTTCTAAAAACAATTGATGACAAATACCATTTCCAGGCTTAGAAAAGTATAGTCCATAACGTTTTGCAACCGATTGAAGATAGCGATGATCATCGGCATTTTTAAAGTCTGTCTGCAAGGTATTATGATCAACAAAACTCACACTTAGTTCTGTCTTAACTCTATCCATTCCTATAGCTTCAAACTGCAAATAGGCCATAGTACCTGTAGCATCCTGTGTTAAAGTGTTATCAATTTTGATGGCAATCTCATTTCCAATTGTTGCATCCCCATCAATCATATGTTGTTTAAGTATTTTTTCTGTAATGGTTCCTTTCATTTCATGACCTCCAATTAGGTTAATCTCATATAAGCCGGCTGTTTAAAGATTATTCAAAAATTGTACAGCTTATACTTAAATAAATATTCGTTTGCAATAATAATATAAAACTTTCAAAGTCATTGCAATAAATATTCCTTAATTCATAAAAAAACACACAACTTAACTCTTATTTTTAATTATCTTTAGAACATTTACCTATCCTTCATAGGTATGTATGAAAGCTTACCTAATACATTTTTATATGCAGGTCTTATAATTCTTCCTCCATTAATAATTTCTTCAAGAAGATGTGCACTCCATCCTGCAATTCTAGAGATTGCAAAGAGCGGAGTATAGAGCTCCATAGGTATTCCCAAAGATTTATATACAAAGCCAGAATAGAAATCCACATTAGCACTTACAACTTTATCGGATCTCTTTACTCTTGCGAATACATCCGGGGATAGTCTCTCAATAGTTGTAAACAAATTATATTCCTCTTCATTTCCCGTTTCTTTAGCTAATTCCTGTGCTTTTCTCTTAAGTAAAATACCACGGGGATCGGAAAGAGTATAAACAGCATGCCCCATACCATATATAAGGCCTGATCCGTCATTTGCTTCTTTATTTAGTATCTTTATAAGATAGTCGGCCACTTCACCCTCATCTGCCCAGTTTTTAACGTTCGCCTTGATATCATCCATCATTTGCATTACCTTGATATTTGCACCGCCATGCTTCGGTCCTTTTAAGGAACCAATTGCCGCTGCAATAGCAGAATATGTATCTGTACCACTAGATGATACTACACGGGTTGCAAAAGTGGAATTGTTACCACCGCCATGTTCAGCATGGAGTACAAGGAGAAGGTCTAATATTTCCACTTCTGTTCTTGTAAATGAACTATCGGGACGTATCATATGCAAAATATTTTCAGCAGTACTTAATTCAGCTTTAGGGTTATGCAAGTAAAGACTCTTACCATCATGATAGTGACTCTTTGCCTCATATCCATAAGCCGCCATCGTTGGTAGTCTTGCAATAAGCTCAATGCACTGTCTTAATGTATTTTCTACACTTGTATCATCCGGATTTTCGTCATAAGAATATGAAGCCAACACAGCTCTAGCAAGCTTATTCATAATATCCTTGCTTGGTGCCTTCAAAATCATATCCTCAGTAAAGGATCCGGGCAATTCCCTTTTTGAACCCAACAGTTGGAAAAACTCATCTAACTGCTGTTTATTAGGAAGTTCTCCAAAAAGAAGAAGATAGCATGTTTCTTCAAAACCAAGTCGCTTCTCTTCTAGAAAACCTTTTACGATATCAAAAATATCAATACCCCTATATCTCAGTCTTCCTTGTACAGGAATTTTTTCTCCTTCGTCCATTATATACGCATGAACATCTCCAACCTCAGTAAGTCCTACCAAAACGCCTGTTCCATCAGCATTTCTGAGACCACGCTTAACACTAAATTTCTCAAACATTTCACTTTCAATGTTATTGTTCTTTTTTACAATTTCCGAATAATGGGTGAAAATATTTTCATACTCCATCGTTTACCACTTCCCCTTTCAATAAATTCAAGCTTGCTTTTTTAACATGTTCTATAGTTAGCTCTTCAGCCTTTTTAGCATCTTTTTGCGATATTGCTTGATAAATAGCTTCGTGCTCCGACAAAGCTTCCTCTGCTCTGCCTTCCATACCTAACGAAAATATTCGTGCTTTTTGTATGTAATGATGGAAGTTCCTGAGCATGTTCATAAGCGGTCTGCTTTTGCTAGCTCTAAATATCGTTTCATGAAACTTTGTGTCTAGTTTTAATATATGCTCTATATCATTTTTCGCAGTATAGAATTCTTCCAACTCAAGGAAATGCTTCATATTATCAAGCTCTACTTCTGTAATGTTTTCTGCTGCCCATCGGGCTGCTAATCCTTCAATAGACAGTCTTATTGTATAAATATCGTCTATGTCCTTAGCGGATAAACCTGTGACAATAGCTCCCTTATTTGGAATAGTCTGTACAAGACCTTCCAGCTCTAGCTGCCTTATAGCTTCACGAATTGGTGTGCGACTAACTCCAAGCTCCTCTGAAAGCTTAGTTTCAATCAAACTCTCACCAGTTTTATACTTTCCGTTTAATATGTTGTTTTCTAAATGACTAAAAACCCTTCCTCGTAACGAGGAATTACTGTCGTTATTCATGTACTCAAATTTAGCCATGTTTGCTCTCCTCCTTCGCAAAGCCAACAATTCTATTTACTCTTAACAATTAATTTAACTATACAATAGAGAAGTATTTTACAACATAACATCTATGTATTATTGTATTACTGTATAATTGTATACATTTCAATTATAATAGTCAATATTCTTGAAAATATTTTTTGTACCTATATGTAAGTATAACGTCTAAATTTATTGACAAACAATATGATTGTGATAATATAGTAAAAAATTAAGAAAGGAATCTTAGAATGCAAATAATAAAAGTTTTATCAGGACCAATTATTGGTGCTATTATAGGGCTTTTTACAAATTATATAGCAGTTGTAATGCTTTTTCGACCTAGAAACGCCATAAAAATAGGCAAATATACATTACCCTTCACACCGGGAATGGTTCCAAAAAGAAAAACTGACCTTGCAAAAGCGGTGGGTAGAACTGTAGGAAACTCACTATTTGGTGAAAATGAGGTTAAATCAATTTTTGCTTCTGAAGAAATGAAAAATACTTTTGTAGATGGAGTTATGAACCTTATAAATGAAAAAGTTTCAGAAGATACCACTGCTAAATCTATGCTTTCAGAAATTTTAGGTGAGGAATCCTATTTAGAAAAGAGAGATAATTTAGCCCACATACTTGCCGATAGAATTGTACAAGGATTATTGAATATGGATGTGGGGAAAATTATAACTGACAGGGGTGTGGAAGTTGTCAAGAAAAAACTAAGTAATCCTATGCTCTCTTTTTTAGTTAATGAAAAGACCATAAAGTCTATTGCTGACCCTATTGGTGAGCAAATAAATGAATACATTAGATCCGAAGGAATAGATAAAATCGAAAGCTTTCTTTCTAGCGAAGTATCAGAGCTTGAAAACAGACAAATCAACAGCCTATTTAACAATAAGGAAGCTGTTATGCTAAAAATACAGAGTAAACTTGGTGATTTATATACAAGCTTTGTAAATAGTAATGTTGAAAGCTTCGTAAAACGTTTTAGAATTAGCGAAATCGTCGAGGAAAAAATTTCTAACATGAGTAATGAGTCTATCGAAAAGTTAACACTTTCAGTTATGGAGAATGAACTGGGTATGATTGTAAAGCTTGGGGGCGTAATTGGTTTTCTTATTGGATTCTTTAATACTCTTATATAAGACTAGATTCCTAGTTAGGTAAATTTGCTTTGCTCATGCCATAAAATCCTGAGATGTATATAAAAATTAATGCACGAGTGTTTTCGAACTTAAATAAAATTGTAAGCTTTCTTGGACATCGGAAGCGTCAATAGAAACCAATGACACTAAATGCCAAATCTCTTTCAAACTCTTACCGCAAAAAACTTTAGCATTAACAAATTCATCAAATGAATCATAATCGTAAGCTTGCATACCATCTTCAGTTAATCCAAACCAATATATAACTTTATTGGTTTCTTTATCAAGCATTTTTCCTAACCAAGATGTTTGGTAATCATCATAATAATCAACGCAAAAATGTATTTCAATACAAGATTGCTTTTTGGTTATATCATATGACATTATTTTTTTAAAGTCCTCAAAAGATATTTTATCCATAATTACTCCTTTCCTCATCGTCTTGGACCATGCTCATGTGGCCATTCAGGGTGTGTTTTAGGGTTACCATGATTAGTAAAGTCTACATCCCTAATTTAATTGCTATTTGGTTTTGAAAGAGCTTTAAGTTCGTATAACCCCATACTTCGAGCAAACATTTAAAATTGCTCACATATTGAATCCCAAATTTCAAAAATTGATTTACCTTCAATTTTCCCCTTTTCAAAAAGCTCTTTCGTCGTTTTAAATTCTTGTGTATAACTATCACTAACTCTTGTTAAGTATCGGCCATCTTTATTCTGGCTTATCCAATATTGTTCATTACTATATTTAAACGAAAATTCCTCTCCCCAAGTCACTCTTTCAATTAACTCTTCGTATGTCAAAAAAACTCCTCCTTCTTATCTATTTATAGGCTTTCCATCAGGACCATATTCCCAAAAGTGCTCATGTGGCCATTCTGGGTGATATTTGGGATTACCATGATTGGTCATATCAACATCTTTTATGGCTTTTCCGTCAGGACCAAACCATCTACGTGTTTGAACATTTCCCGCATCATCAATAATATCAATACTTGAATTTGGAGTGCCTTTATATCCTGGATTTTTGGTCGTTGTACTGTGGTTTGATGATGGAGTAATATCAATCTCATTGACCAGATTTGTTTTTACAGTACTACGCGTTCCCTTATTATCAACTCCCGAATTATCTTCCGCTAATTTCTTTACGAGCTCCTCCTTAACTTCTTTTGGTACATCTGGCACTTCTCCTTCAACTAACT
>JGI24711J26586_10002116_pt1 | contig 14429 bp, 15 predicted proteins | sample BioPla3DNA1_FD_26586 | JGI IMG/M metagenome (IMG submission 26586)
AAAATAGATGTTATGTAACATAAAAGAATAACTAACAATGAAAGAAAAAATACTAAATGAACTTCATAAATTCAAGGATTTTAAAAAACAAAGAAAAAATTAAATCATTCGTAATTTTTAATTTGCCATCTGAGAAATCATATGAATTGAATACATTGATTCGAACTGAATTTCTAATTATAAAAGAACATTTAGAAAAAGAACGGAAACAAGAATTATTAAAAATGATTAAAAAACTAGACTGGATTGAAAACAAATACTCTGATTTATATCATCGATATGAAAACACGCCAGTTAGCAGAGATATTTTAAAGTGGGAATCTGAAGTTTATAACGACAATTATGAGTTAGTATCACAAACACAAACACCATTAAAAAAGTTGATTGATTCTTTTAATTTTGAAAATATTGATTTTGAAGAGTATAATGTAAATGAATTATTATTTGACAAGATGAATTCCGAAATGGGTTTTTACAATTTGAAACGTTATAACTCAGATAAAGAATATCAAACAGATTTTGAGGAATGGTTTAGACGTGGATTCAAATGGGATTCACTGAAATGGTCTGTATTTGGATTTGATATCAGTCAACCTGAATTTGAAAGTAAAGCAAGTGAGTATGTTCTTGAAGAAATGTATTATAATAGAGAAATAATTTACGCCACATAACATGCTATTTACTGCACAGCCTGCCACAGACACGACACAACCACATAGCACACTGATAACCGTTAAGAGACATTCAAAAAACGCACCTGCTCTCTCAAACCTATAATCCAAGTGTTATACAATTAAAAAAATAACACACAAATTTTATTTGTTTAATTTGTAGGAATGGCTTATATTTGTTTTGAAAAATAGATATTTGTTCAATAGTTCAAAGACCACAAACACATTGAAAACTATGACAGAAAAACAGATTGAAAAAATAAAACTAGCGATTAAGAAAAACCGAGCTACATTGTCTGCTGAGAAACGAAAATTTGGTGGATTTTTCGATAATTCAGGAAGACGTTATTATATTTCTGATTTGTACATGAAAATTGCAGATTATAAAGGAGCAATTACATATAAAAAATGGTTTGACAAAAACTTTCCAGATGATATTGGAGACTCATTATTATCTTTAAATTGGTCAATTGCTTATTTTGAACTTGGAAAAATAGCAGAAGCAAAAATTTACACGATTGACACTGCCTTCCAGAATATTTATCTACATGATTTACTAATTGGTAAAGAAGTAAAACGAATTGGCATGTACGAACATGGACATGACATGCTTGATGTTGCAAAATCAATTATTAAGGATTATAAAAAAATTGTAACACAAACATATTTAGAATGGCTTACAGTTTTCATGGATACAGACGAATATAAAGAACCAATTAATAAATACATAGAACTAAGCAAACTTCTAAAAGATGAAAACGACAAAGATAAATGGATTGAATTACTTGACCAAATCAGTGAATTAGAAGATAGAAATAAAAACATAAAAAAGTAACTCACGCCCGCTCAAATTCTCCCTCACTAATCTCACAAATTTGCCTCGTACCAAAAAAAATGATACATTTTTATAAAAATTCAAATTTACAAACTTTTAACTTTATGGTCTTATAAGGAAAATTCCGCTTTATTAAAAACAATCAAGGCGTTTTAGAAGTGTTTAAATGCAAGGCGTCTGAGATTGAAAACGAAGGAGCGTACCAGAAGCGGTGCACTGAGCAAAGCCGAAGTGTACGTGAGTGAGTTTGAACATCGAAAGCAACGTGGTTGCTGAACGAAGTTGAAGTAAAGCAGTTGAATACTTATAAAACGCCACTTAAAAAATTAAAACAACCCAAAAATTTCAGCATCAATCTTATCAATAATCTCTCTCAAATCTTCTGGACGTTGTGCAAAATCTAAATTTTCAACATCTATAATTAAGAGTTTTCCACCATTATAGTTTGCTATCCAGCCTTCATATCTTTCATTCAAGCGTTTTAGATAGTCTAAGCGGATAGTATTTTCGTATTTTCGTCCACGTTGTTGAATATTTTGCACAAGTTTTGGAACCGAAGCCCTTAGATATATTAGTAGATCAGGAGCTTCTACCAAAGTTGCCATTAGCGTGAAAAGACTAAAATAATTATCAAAATCGCGGGTTGTCATCAAACCCATAGAATGCAAGTTAGGTGCAAAAATATAAGCATCTTCATAAATGGTTCTATCTTGAATTACAGTCTTCCCTGCTTTTCTAATTTCAAGAATTTGATTAAATCTACTATTCAAAAAATAAACTTGAAGATTAAAAGACCACCTCTGCATATCTTCATAAAAATCATTCAAATAAGGATTGTCGTCAACATCTNCGTAATGCGGAGACCAACCATAATGTTTGGCTAAAAGCTTGGTTAATGTGGTTTTGCCAGCGCCAATATTTCCTGCTACTGCTATGTGCATATTCTTAAAATTTTGTAATTATTAAAAAAAAATAAATATATACAATATTAATAATTAAGCAAAAAAAAATTACTAAAGAATTTTAAAACTTATCAACGATTTTTTATTTAAAATGTATAAAATATCATTTTTAATCTTAAAACCTATGCTATTACTAGCCTCAAAGCTATAATACAATATTTTTTCTTTGTTAATATCAAAAGCTATAAGCTCATTATTTCCCAACAAATACAAGTCATCATTTATACAATCAAAATCTATTAATCCATCATAAAAAAATGAATCAACATAATTTGCATATTTGTCTAAAACATGAATATATCCATTTTCAAAACTTATAAAAATATAATTATTGCTTTCTTTCATTTTTACAGGTTTTTGTTCCGAAACAATACTATAAAGACTTGTCCCCTTTTGAGTTGTTACAAGGTCTTTAGAAATTGTATTTATTCTTGTATTTTGCGAATCAAAAACTAAAAAACTTTCAAAAGAAGAAGAACATACTGCATCTGCTGAAAAATAATTCAAATCGTCTAAATAAATTGGCGACCTTAACGGAGCTAACTTGTTGTCTAAGAACACAATAACATTAAAATCTTTATAATAAACTAAAACTCTAAATGGATTGCTAACATCAATAAAATAAATATTTCCAAAAGTTTTGTCGGAATAATCGTACAATTTATTAAACTCAGAATCGGTTTTCAAAATTTGATTATCCTTAATAAAATAAAAATTGTTGAGCTTGTCAATTTCAAAAGCATCTATACCCTTTGTATAATCAGAATTAACAACTTCTTGAGCATCTAAACTTTGACCAAAAACAATTAGTATTAATATGTATAAAAACTTTTTCATAGAATAATACCTTACAAAATTTATTCCAAGATGGTAAAGATACAAAAAAAGTTTTTAGTTGTAAGTTTTTAGTCAAATTTTATGAACCGTATCGCAATAAAAAAACTGCCTGACAAAAAAATTATCAAGCAGTTCACATTAAATCAATTAAANATATTTATTTCCCACTTTTTGAACATGGCTGGTGTTTGCCATGAAATTGTTCTTTATGATGCTCACACTGAGAATCTTTGTGATTTTTCTTACCTTTACCTTTTAAGTCAAAATTTGCTCTTTGTTCTGGAGTCAAGACTTCGCGAATTTTTAAACGACAATCAATTCTTTCTTTTTTAATATCGCCTTTCAATTTTGTAAGATCATCAATTTTTGCATCAATTTCCTTTTTTGATGGAGTTTCTGCAATTAAAAGCTTGTCTAATTCAGCATTTTTAATTTTTAAATCTGCTTTATATACTGCAATTTTTTTATCGCTCGCAAGCTTTATTGCATTAATACTAGTTTTTTGACTTTCACTCAAATCTTTGTGAAGACAAGTGCTTTGATGTTGTTTGCAATCTTTTTTTGCTTCTTGAGAAAAAGCTAAATTTGCAGAATAAAAAGTTACAAACAAAATTACTGCTAAAAATTTTACGGTAGTTTTCATAATTTTTATATTTTTGATTACAGAATTATAGACAATTAAAATTAGAAAAGGTTTAACGCAAAACAAAAAAATATTATATTACTAAACTTTATGACTAAAAAATTTAAAACATACCAAAGTAAACTTCACATACTTAACATTGAAGGAGGTGGAAATCACGTACTTATTAAAGCAAAAATTAATAAAACAAAAGTTAATATGATTGTTGACACTGGAGCTTCGAGTACTGTATTTGACTTAGATAATCCTATTTTTTCTAATGTTGATTTTGAAAATCTAGAAACCGACAATCCTAGTTCTGGCTTCAACTCTGTTATTGATGAATTATATTTTGGAAACATTGATTCATTTTCGATTTCGTGGTACAAAATAAAAAATTTGAAAGCAGTATTTACTTCAATGCAACATATAAACGAGTTGTATAAAAACCTTAATTTACCGCATGTAGCTGGCATATTGGGTTGTGATTTTCTTATTGCTAATAATGCTGTATTAGATTTTGAAAATAAGAAATTAATTATCAAAAAATTCATAAAGCATTAAACAACAATAAGTTACAAAAATCGCAAATATGTTTTTACATAAAAATATATTTTTAAAACTTACAAATAACCATGCTTGCTTTTGCTAACTTAAACTAGCGATAAAATAAAACATAAAAACATATTAAAATTTAAAAAAAAGGTCTATATTTGCAAACTTTAAAATAAACATAGTAATAATTAATGAATAAATTTAACTGATATGCGTAACAAAGGAGCGATTGTATTAGTAACAGTGCTATTGACATTGATTTGTCTATACTATTTAACATTCACATTTGCTGTTAAAAGAGTAGAAAATAAAGCAGAAAAATATGCAGAATCTCAATTTACTGCAATGAATTTAAAGGTTGACGAAGCTAGACAGTTAGAAATTACNGACTCTTTAGTAAAATATTATCTTGATTCAGTTGAGAATTTACCTGCTTTAACCCTATTTTCAAAACATACTTATATGGATTGCAAAAAGAGGGAACTTAACCTTGGTCTTGACCTTAAAGGAGGTATGAACGTTAGTTTAAGAATTTCGGCAGAAGATTTAATTTTATCTTTAGCTAATAATCCTAACGACCCAACCTTGCTTGCAGCACTTGAAGAAACTAATAAAATAATTGACGGCGATGACGAAACCGATTTTATCACCATTTTTGGAGATGCTTATTCAAAAGTAAAAACTCCAAAATCAAGTAGCTTAGCTGCTTTATTTAGCAAAATTAGCAATAGCGATAAAATTAACGCTAAATCAACTGACCAAGAAGTAATTGATTATATTAATGCACAATACGAAGATGCTATCGATAATGCTTTTGTAGTTTTAAGAAAACGTATCGACCTTTTTGGTGTTGTTTCGCCAAATATTCAAAAAGACATTGCTAACAGAGGTGTTTTCCATATAGAATTGCCAGGTATTAAAGAGCCTGAACGTGTTGAAGATTTGTTGAAACAAGCTGCTGTTCTTGAATTTTGGGAAACTAAAGATGCTACTGAAATAAGAAACAACTTAGCCAAAGTTGATGATTTCTTAACTCAAAACGAAGAAGAAGCTATTGCTATCGACACTACCAATATTGTTGCTGATACTACTAATATTGACACCACTACTAATATTGTTGATGCAGAAACAAATAAAAGTGAGCAAACTCAAACTAGAAGTATTACCAAACGTATGGTATTTAATATTGGCGACAGAGGCGTATATGGACCAGTTTTGGGTTATGTTAAAAAAGCTGACAAAGATGCATTGATAAATGATTTGAATGCAGATTATTTAGCTGGCTTTTTTGGCAATGATGTTGTTTTTGCTTGCGGATATAAACCAGTAGAAGGAAATATAGATTATTACGAAGTTGTTGTTCTACAAAGAAGTAAAGCAACTGGCGGAGCTGCTTTAAGTGGCGATGTTGTTACAGATGCTAGACAAGAATTTGATGAAAGAACTGGTCAAGCTCACGTTTCGATGTCTATGAACTCGGCTGGTGCTACAGAATGGGCAAGAATTACAAAAGAAAACATTGGAAAAAGTATTGCAATTGTTCTTGACGGACAAGTTTATTCTTATCCAAACGTAAACGACGAAATTAAAGGTGGACACTCAAGCATTTCTGGAAACTTTACTCTAGACGAAGCTACCGACTTGGCAAATGTGTTGAAATCAGGAAAAATGGTGGTTTCGGTTTCCATTATTTCTAGCGAAGTGGTTGGACCTTCATTAGGACAAAAAGCAATAGATTCTGGTTTTGCGTCATTTATTATAGCATTTATAATCGTGCTAATATACATGATTTTCTACTACAACAGAGCTGGATTGGTTGCAAACATCGCACTTATTGCTAACGTATTCTTCATTTTTGGAGTTTTAGCTTCTATAGGAGCTGTTCTTACTTTACCAGGTATAGCAGGTATTGTATTAACTCTAGGTATGGCGGTCGATGCCAACGTTATTATTTATGAGCGTATCCGTGAGGAACTTAGAGCTGGAAAACAAATAAAATCGGCATTAGTTGACGGATACAAAAGATCTTACCCTGCTATTTTAGACGGTAACATTACAACTTTAATAGTAGGTATTGTACTTGCTGTTTTTGGTGTAGGTCCTGTTAAAGGTTTCGCAACTACATTAATTATAGGTATTTTAACTTCTTTATTCTCTGCTCTATTTATTTCTAGAATGATATTCTCAACATTATTGAATAAAGAAAAGAAAATCAATTTTGGTAATAAACTTACAAACAATTTATTTGTTGACTTAAATATTGGTTTTATAAAAAACCGTAAAATTTTCTACGGCATTGCAGGCACATTAGCTGTAATAAGCCTTGTACTTCTTTTCACTAAAGGTTTAAATCAAGGTGTTGACTTTACTGGTGGTCGTGATTATATTGTAAAATTCGAACAAGCTGTTGAACCAGAAGAAGTGGCTAAAGCACTAGAAACAGTTTATGAAGATTTACCTATTGTTAAAACTTATGGTACCAAAAATCAAGTAAAAATTACTACTAAATTTAAAATTAAAGAGAAAGATTCAGACCAACTTGTTGACTCGTTATTATATGTAGGTTTAAAACCTCTTATCGATGATGGTGTTAGCTACGAAAAATTTAATGATGATTATAAAATAAGGTCGCAAAAAGTTGGACCTTCTGTAGCTTCTGATATAGTTAGAAAATCTATTATAGTAGTTATAGTAGGTTTAGTTCTAATGTTTATCTATATTTTAATTAGATTCTCAAAATGGCAATATTCAACTGGAGCTACTGTGGCTTTGGCTTATAATGCTTTATTAATTTTAGGAATGTTTTCTTTATTCGATAATATACTGCCATTTAACATGGAGGTTGACCAAACATTTATAGCAGCGATATTAACGGTTATAGGTTATGCAATAAACGACACAGTTGTTATCTTTGATAGGCTTAGAGAACATCAAAAACTATATAAAAATCGTCCTTTAGACGAAACAATAAATTATGCTATCAACTCAACAATTGGTCGTACAGTAAATACTCTTATGACAACTCTTTTAGTAGTTTTAGCAATATTTATTTTCGGTGGTGAAGTTATTCGTGGATTTACATTTGCTTTACTAATTGGTATTGCTACTGGAGCGTTTTCTTCAGTATGTCTAGCTTCGCCTATAGTTTATGACTTAACAGAAAGAGCATTAAGAAAACAAAAAAAGGAACTTAAAAAATAAACTTATCTAAAAGATAAAACTAAAAACGATGTCTTAGAAGAAATTTTAAGACATCGTTTTTTTGTATAAAATCAAGGCGTTTTTGATGAGCAACTTTACCTTCGATGAGCTCGCAAACTTACTTTGCTCGCTTGGATTTAGCTTTTCTTTATGAACTTTACAAACTTTATGAACTTTACAAACTTTACGAACTTTACGAACTTTACAAACTTTACGAACTTTACAAACTTTATGAACTTTCAACTGAATTAATACAGACAAGCTGAATAATCATAATGATTTCCCCAAGCCAAAAACTGAATTTTTAAATCAACTTCATTTGCAATAGCTTCAATTGTATATGGATCTATAAAAAACCATTTAAAATTACCTGTTTTTTTATCTTTATAGGATAAATTATATATCATTTCTCCATAATATCTATCTGTTAATGGAATTGAGTAAGCACCATCGTCATCTAAATATAGATATTGCAAATCTGAAGAATCAAAAATAATTTTGCCACCTGGTTTTAACAATGTTTTCAGATGAACTAAAAGTTTTGGTAGATTTGGTAAATTTCCTGCTATTCCAATTCCATTCATTAATAATAAAATGGTATCAAATTTTTTGTCTGAATAAGAAAACACATCTGAACAGACCACATTTTTCAATCCTCTTTTTTCCATTACCTCGCAACAGCCTTGAGATATATCTAAAGAAGTTACATTATAACCCATATTTTGCATATACAAGGAGTGTGAACCTGCACAAGCACCAATATCTAAAATATCGCCTCTTGCTTGCAATAAAGCTTTTTGCTCATGTTCTGGCATTTCATCAAATTCTCTAAATAAATACTCTGCAAATAAATAATCTGTTTCAGCAATATCCGAATTTACAACAATTTTAGCATCTTTATCGCCAGCTAAAAAATCTTTACAACAGTTACCAAAAATATCTTCTGCAAATAGCTTTTTCATTTTATCAATTTTCTAAGTGATTAAACGTAAAAAATTATCTAAGGTTACAAAATCAAGTAAAACTTTCAAATTATACTCGTAAATAAAATCAGTTTAAATTATAAACTTGCAATTAGTGTGTGAATTTTAAAATTTAATTTAACTTTGTAGTTAAATTAATTATAATGCGAGATTTTTTAATAAAAATAAATTCTTGGTTCAGGCTTTTGGCAAAAACTTGTGCATCATGCGTAAAGATTTTGCTATTTTCAAAATCAACAAAACAATATAAAAACCTTGCAAAATCTGAAAAAGATATTTTAATTTTAGGTAATGGTCCAAGCTTAAATTCTTTTATTGAAAATCATAAAGAAAAGATAAAAAATTACAATTTAATTGCTGTTAATCATTTTGCAATAAGCGAATTTTACACAGAACTTAAACCAAAATATTATATTGCCATAGCTCATGACTTGTATTTAGATGATGTTATGCCTCATTTTCTTGAAGCTTCAAATAAACTTTTCAACACTTTGGTTGAAAAAACAGATTGGAATTTAAAGTTTTTTATAACAACAGAAGCTCGAAAACATCAGCGTTGGCAAGAAATTTTAAAGAAAAATTCTAATGTCGAAATTATTTATATCAACCTCACTCCCATTGACGGATTTAAAAATTTTAAATTTAGAAATTTTGATAAACTCAGAGGAATGCCTCGTCCACACAACATAATGGTTCCAGCGATTTTCACAGCATTAAACTTACAAGCTAAAAATATTTTACTTGCTGGAGTTGATCATTCTTGGCTTAAAGAATTACAAGTTGATAATGAAAATAAAGTTTTACTGTTTAACCAACATTTTTACGATAAGGAAATCAAGGCGAAACAATTTGATTATATGGGACAGCGTTATGTGAAACTACACGAAATTTTATATACCTTAGGCGAAGCTTTTAAATCTTACCACATTTTAAAAGAATATGCAGATTATAAGCAAGCAAAAATTTTTAATTTAACTGAAAATTCTTTTATTGATGCTTTTGAAAGAGTAAATTTTGAAGAATTAAATTTTAAAAACAAATGAATATGAAAAAATATAAAGAACCTAAAGTAATTGCAGAAATTGGTTGCAACCACAAAGGCGATTTTGAAATTGCCAAAGAATTAATTTTATTAGCAAAATTAAGTGGTGCTGATTATGCAAAATTTCAAAAGAGAAATAATAAAGAATTATTAACTCCTGAGCAATACAACTCACCACATCCAAACGAGATGCACGCTTACGGCAAGACTTACGGCGAGCATAGAGAATTTTTAGAATTTTCACTTGAGCAACATGCTGAATTAAAAAAGTTTTGCGAAGCCAACTCAATAGGATATGCCACTTCGGTTTGGGACTTAACATCTGCTAAAGAAATTGCGAGCTTAAAACCCGATTTTATAAAAATTCCTTCTGCTTGTAACAATCATTACGAAATGCTAGAATATTTAAGAGATAATTACAGTGGATATATTCAAGCATCACTCGGAATGACAACCCACGAAGAAGAAGAAGCCTTAGTAAAACTTTTTGAAAAAAATAATTCCGCCAAAGAAAGATTAATTTTGTTTTCGTGTACTTCTGGCTACCCTGTAGCTTTTGAAGATGTTTCACTTTTAGAAATTGAAAGAATTAAATCAGAATACGGAAACAGAATTTATGATATTGGTTTTAGCGGACATCATCTCGGAATAGCTATTGATATTGCTGCTTATACTTTAGGTGCAAGCTGGATAGAAAGGCATTTTACAAAAGACAGAACTTGGAAAGGAACCGACCACGCAGCATCTTTAGAAGTGCCTGGATTAACAAAATTAGTTCGCGACTTAAAGGCAAGCCATAAGGCTTTAAACTACAAGCGTTCCGAAGTTTTAGAAGTTGAACAAATTCAAAGAGACAAGTTAAAATATAGAAAAAGATGAGTACCATTGCTTTTGTGCCAGTTCGTTCGGGCAGTAAATCTATAAAAGATAAAAACATCAAATTGTTAAATGGAAAACCTTTATTTTTTTGGGTTTTAAATGCTTTGCAAAATGCAAGCGAGATTAACAAAATAATACTTGCAACAGATTCTACTAATTACGCTGAAATTGCTAAATCTTTTAATTTTTCAAAATTAGAAATTTATATGCGTAGTGCGGAAAATGCAAGCGACACAGCTTCAACCGAATCTGTTGTTTTAGAATATCTTGAAAAAGCTAATTTAAACTCGCAAGATATTTTTGTTCTTGCACAAGCAACTTCACCATTGACAAAAAGTGAAGATTTTGACAATGCTCTACGTCAATTTGCATACTCTGGCAAAAATTCCATGTTAAGTTGTGTTAAGTCGAAACGTTTTTTCTGGGACAAAGACGGAAACACTATTAACTATGATTATAGAAATCGTCCTCGCAGACAAGATTTTGACGGAATGTTCATGGAGAATGGTGCTTTTTATATAAACAAAGTTGAAAATATCTTAAAAGATAAAAACCGTCTTTCTGGTCAAATTGGAATTTATGAAATGCACGAAAGCACCGCCATTGAAATTGACGAACCAATAGACTGGAAAATTGTTGAAATTTTATTAGCAGAACAAAATGCTGTAAAGAAAGCACAAATATCTGACATAAAGCTTTTTATGTCTGATGTTGACGGAGTTTTAACAGATGCAGGAATGTATTATTCCGAAAATGGCGATGAATTAAAAAAGTTTTGCACTCACGATGGAATGGGTATAAAACTACTTAAAGAAAAAGGTGTTAAAGTTGGAATTATCACAACAGAAGACCGCCAACTAAATAGAAATAGAGCAAATAAGTTAAAATTAGATTATCATTTTCATGGCGAAACCAACAAATTAGAAACNATAAAAAACCTATGTAAAGAANTGAATATCAGCCTTTCAGAAGTTGCTTANATTGGCGATGATGTTAATGATTTTGAATTACTGTCAGCAGTTGGTTTAGCTGCTTGCCCTGCAAATTCTGTAGAAAAAATAAAAAATATCCCAAATATTATTCATCTCACAAAAAAAGGTGGCGAAGGTGCTGTTAGGGAATTTATAGAGATGATTCTCTCAGTTAAAAGCGATGCACTGAACGGAGTTGAAGTGTTAAAAGTTAAAAGTTGGAAGTTAAAAGTTGAACCGAGCTTGCGAGCTCACCGAAGGTAAAGTTAAAAGAAGCTGACGCGTCTATTGTTTCGCAAGGTTATGCGGGGAAATCCGAATAAGCGAGAAATTTCAACTCAATTAAATAATAATTGTAGAATAAAAATTGGGTTGTGCTTTTGTTTGGCACACATTTATTATAATTTTGCAATATTCTAAATTTAATATGATAAAATGAAGCCGAATAGAAATAGTAGTAAATATAGCACATCTGTTTTATTTAATCGTTATGTTTGGCTTGTAGAAACAATTCAACAGGCTGGTAAAATCACTTTTGAAGAAATTAATAATAAATGGATGCACTCGCCTTTAAATTATTCAGGCAATGTTCTTCCTCTACGTACTTTTCACAATCATAGGGTTGCTATTGAAGAAATGTTTGATATTAATATAGAGTGCGATAAGCAAAATGAATATGTTTACTACATTGAAAATGAAAACAGTGTTCGCAGAGGAGATGTACGCTCTTGGATGTTAAGTGCATTTTCAATAGGCAATCTACTTAACGAAAGCAAAAGTGTTAAAGATAGGATTCTATTTGAAAATATTGCATCAAGTCATCAACACCTCTATTCATTTATAGAATCTATAAAAGAAAATTTAACGGTAGAAATAACCTATCAAGGTTTTGAGAGCAGTGAACCTACTAGTTTTTTAATTGAACCATATTGTTTGAAAATTTTCAGACAAAGATGGTATGTACTAGCTCGAAGTCCTTACGATAAGCAACTACGAATTTATTCTCTCGACCGTATATTGCAATTAGAAATTACAAAATCCGTATTTAATTATCCTGCCGATTTTTTACCTGAAGACTATTTCTATAACAGTTATGGAATTATTGTTAACTCTAGCAAAAGTCCAGGGACTATAGTAGTAAAAGTATTTGGCACTCAGCGGAAATATTTTGAAACACTTCCATTGCACCATTCGCAAACCTTAATAGCAGAAAATAACGAATACGCAACATTTCAATATATTGTTCACGCAACATATGATTTTATTAAAGAATTATTTTCATATGCCGAAGATATAGAAGTTATTAAACCAGAATGGTTAAGAACCGAATTTGCTAATAAAATACAAAAAATGAGAAAAATGTATAATCGCAAATTTTAACATAATGTTACAAAAACATTTAAATATAAATATTGACAAAAATTTAAAACTAAATAATTTTTATTTTATAAAAAATTATATATTTAGATTTTAAACATTGCTTGAGTGTTAGTATTAAAAAAATAGAGAATAATGAAAAAATTTTGACTAACAGATATTATAAATTTACAAATAAAATATACGGGGAAGCTGAAAACCAAATAGAGTAAGCAAAACCTAACATCTAAATACATTATGGAAAACTATCAATGTAAAAAATGTGGACATATTTCAACTCCTAACATTTTTAAACTTGCAACAAAGGAGCTATCTCAAGATGGTTTCTTTACATGGCTTTTACAGTGGGCAGACAATAGCTACAGCCAACAAAATCAATCGTTAAACGAAACTGCAAAAGACTTTATTAGACTATTGCTTGGAAAGCCATCTGACTTTCAAATAAACAAAGTTGAAGCAGGCAGACAATGGTATAATATTGATATTTGGGCGAAAGTTAACGATGAGTATTTTATTACAATTGAAGACAAAACCAATACTGGCGAACATTCTGAACAGTTAGAACGTTATAAAGAAATGGTTACTAACACCTACAAAGATAAATACAAACTTGCTTTTGTATATCTTAAAACAGGTAATGAAAGCATTACAACATTAAAAAACGTTGCAGAAAAAGGCTACACTACTATTAACAGAAAAACTATTTTAGAAGTTTTTAACCAAAGAGAAGTTTGTAACGATATTTTTAATGAATTTAAAGAGTATTTGACAGATTTAGAAAATGAAACAAATTCTTACATAAAATTTGAAAATCTAGTTACGAATTGGAATGCTGGAGGAGGTTTTTTCACAAAACTGCAAGAGCTAATACCTGAATGGACAGACTGGTGTTATGTTCCAAACCAAATGGGTGGATTTTTAGGATTTTGGTATCACTGGGGAACAGTAAAAGACTTATTCAATATTTATATACAAATTGAAAACTCTTTGGAAGGTGAAATAAAACTAGTTTTAAAAATAAGCGATTGGGAACCAAGTACTGAATTACTCTATGAAATTCTAGATGAAATAACAGCTTTTGCAAATAAAAACGGACTTTCTATTGTAAAGCCTAATAGGTTTAGGCCTGGCGAAACTTCAACTGTTGCAATTGTAGAAAATGCTTTTACAGAAGACAAAGAAGGAAATTTTGAATTTGACAAATTTATAGAAACATTAAAAGCACTTGAAAAAACAATTGATGAGTATGTAAAATATGTAACAGACTTCATACAAAACCAGTCTAAATAATAGTTGAAGAATGAAAAAATTTATTTAAAATTTAATATACTGATATGTTAGCTTTTAGCATATCAGTATATTAAATTTGTATCGTATTCAAAATAATGCTTACTTAGGGATATTCAGAAATTGTTAATAAAAAGACAACAAATTGATTGTTAATTAGTTATCTTTTTTGTATCTTTGAATATTCCCCCGTTTTAGTAGCAAAAT
>JGI24711J26586_10002118_pt1 | contig 14417 bp, 13 predicted proteins | sample BioPla3DNA1_FD_26586 | JGI IMG/M metagenome (IMG submission 26586)
TTTACAGTTGCAAAATTAACCAAAAAGGGGCTAATTCAAAAAAGAATTAAGCCCCTTTTTTTTACCACCCTAAAAAACTTTTATCGGACAGCAATGATAAATTAAGCAATCACTTTGAAATATTTCGTCTTTTTTCCATCCATCATTAGGATGTAAGAATTGGTCGCGATCATTCAGCCAAGTGGCTTCAATGCAATGACGTACGGCAAAATAAATAGAACCAATCAATAAATTGTTTTTTGTAAAATACAGATGAAACCTATGGTCGTTTTTTTCATTTTCTAAATTATCAATAAATACATAATTCTTATTCTGAAAGTCTGGGGTAGAGCAATCTAAAAATCCAATTTGAATATTGATGTTATCTTGAAATTTATTAATCCATTGGTTTATCCCTTTTGGCAGATTTCCATAAAACCCTTTTTCTGATAGATAATTTCCATTCTTGCCATAAACATCGGTTTTGATAATATCAATTTTATTTTTAACTGATGTATCCCAAATGGTAAATCCTATAGGAAAATTACCTTTAACATTATCAAAAGTATCTGCTGGAACTATAAAACCAGCATTGTATTTAGCGAGAAAATATTCTCTGAATATTTTAAAATTTGAACCATTGATAAATTTCATTTTAGAAAATTGACCAATGATACACCCTGGTATCTTTTGATATATTTTCGCCATAAATAGGGCAAAAATTTCATTTACCGCATTACCAATTAAAGGTTTGAATCTTTCATTAATTTCAAATTTTAGTGTAATATCTTTTTTATGTAATTTTCCTAATCCAGTACCTGCTTCCGCATACGGCGGATTAATGTAAATGACTAATTTTTTTCTTTTTTCGGGATTATTAATAATATCTTGCAATGGCAACGGCAATTTACTGAAATCATCATTTAGAAAATCGAACTGAAAAACATGACTGTCTAACAAGTTAGCACCGTTAGCGATGCGGTCTCGCATTACTTTCACATCTTGTTTATCTAAAGTAGAAGCCCAAATGTTGTATTTGTTGGTTAGTCCGTATAGCAAATTTCCTGTTCCTGCTGCACAGTCCCAAATATAATATTCGTCTTGCCAATTTTCGCCTAATACGTCAGCTAAATATTTTTGCGAAAGCTCTACCCATATTTGCGGGGTGAAAAAACTTCCTTTGCGTTCTCTTACGTCTTGTGGTACTAATAAGTCTCTACGTTCGACAATGTAATCCCAGTATTCTTCTTTGGGCGGGCGTTCATATTTGTTCCAAAATTGATTGTGTGCTACTTGATTATCTTTAAAATCGGTTTGTTTGCTGCTAAATATCCCTGCATCATCTATGTTACGGTCAAACTCATAATGGTCTTTTTTTAGTACGACAAAAAGTTTTTCTTTTAGGGTGTTGTTATCTTCTGAAAGCAAGTCGGCAAGATAAAAATCGCCATCAATGATTCCATTTTTTTTGGCAATTTCCCAGCTTACGGCAATACTTGGCTTTACTGCTTGCAGCCATTTATTATAAATAACCATAAAGTTATTTTTGTCAATTTTGGTTTTTGTTAACCCAAATTTTCCGATTATAAAGTTATTTTTAATAAACTTTTTTAGTTCTTTATCGTCTTTTTCATAATAAAATAGAAGTGTTTTTTGGTCAATGATAGATTTTACTTTTTCAAAAACAATTTTAAAATCTTTTGTTTCATAATCAGAAGGTGTTATGTTCCAATTAAAGTCGTTAATATAAAAAATATCATGAATTTCGTTATAGGGGATAAATGCTATTTTTTCGCCATCGAATGCCCCAAGCATTGCGGGCGGTAAATATTGGTCAAAAGTTCGTGCTTTTCCGATAGTTAATATTAGTTGAACGATAGATTTATAAATGTCGGATGAGCCTTTTTTTGCTTCTGCCCAAAGTAAAAATTCTCGTTCAAACAATTCTATTTGACTTTGGTACATACATACACAAAAATCTACATTGCCAATTATTTTTGTCGTATCGTATTTCCAAAAGTAATCGTCTGCTACTTTATTTTTAACTTCTTCTTCCCTTATATCTTGATATTTCATTTTTATTTATTATTTGCATTACAAAAATACAATATTCATTGATGCAAAATTTAATATTTGTTATATTTATATTTTTTTATTCAATAAAAAGCTCAAAAGATTCTAAGTAAATCGAGGATGATAATTGTATAAGGTTTCTTCTAAATATTGTCGGTCTATATGGGTGTATATTTCTGTTGTTGTGATAGATTTGTGTCCTAACATGGTTTGTATTGAGCGTAAGTCGGCACCACCTTCAAGAAGATGTGTTGCAAAAGAATGACGTAAAGTGTGTGGGCTCAATTGTTTTGTAATTCCCGCTTGTTCTGCTGTTTTTTTCAGCATTATAAAAATCATCTGACGCGTTAGTTTTTTCCCTCTTCTATTTAAGAAAACGATGTTTTCGCTTCCTTTTTGTATGGGCAGTGAGCCTCGCTGATTGTTGATGTATAAAGAAATTAATTTTTTTGCTCTATTTCCTATTGGAATTAAACGCTGCTTGTCGCCTTTGCCAATAACGCTGATATAGTTTTCATCAAAATGCAAATCGGAAAGCCGAAGATTGATTAGTTCCGAAACACGCAGTCCACATGAATAAAGAGTTTCGATAATTACCTTGTTGCGAAAGTTTTCGGGTATGCTTAAGTCTAAACTATTTTGCATTTTATCTATTTCCTCAATTGATAATACTTCCGGCAGTTTACGTCCGATTTTAGGGGTTTCGAGCAATTCCAATGGATTGTCATCCATCAGATTTTCTATTTGCATGAATTTATAAAACGCTTTTAATCCCGATACGATGCGTGCTTGCGATGTAGCACTAATTTCCAATTCGCTTAAATAATCTAAAAATGTACGTACGTGTGTAATCTTAATTTCAGATGGAGAAAGTGTCAGTTGGTGTTGTTCTAAAAAATCGGTAAATAGTTTTAAATCGTGTAAGTACGCATCTATAGTGTTAGGAGATAGCGATTTGTCTACTTTTAAAAAGGTGTTAAATGATTTTATTAAAGTATCCCATTTCATTTATTCCAATACTTGAAACAACTCATCTAATTTGGGAGTAAGAATAATATCGGTACGTCTATTTTTAGCACGAGCTTCTTTTGTGTCAGCCGAGTCCAAAGGAAGGTATTCACTTCGACCCGAAGCAATTAATCTTTGAGGATTAATATTTCCGTAGCTTAAAATAGTTTTAACTACTGTTGTGGCACGCATTACGCTTAAATCCCAATTGTCGCGTATTTGTGCGGTAGAAGCCGGATTATACTTTACGTTATCAGTATGTCCTTCAACCATTACATTGATTTCTTTATCGTTTTCGAGTATGGAAGCTAATTTTTTTAAGGCTTCTTTCCCGTGTTCGCCTATCACAAAACTACCACTTGCAAAGAGCAATTGTTCTTCCATAGACACATATATTTTTCCGTTTTTTTCATACACGGAAAGTCCGCTTCCTTCAAAACCTTGTAGAGCTTGTTTGATTTTGTCTTTCAATTCGATAAGGTCTTTGTCTTTTTTGTCTAAAATAGCTTGTAATTCGGCAAGTTGCTTTTGTTGTTCTTTAAGATCTGCACTTTTTTGATCTAATATTTTTGACATTTCTTTTAGTTTGTTTTCTTTTTGTTCTAAAGCCAATTGCATCTCTTGTAAGTTTTTCAGAATAATTTCTGCTTCTTTTTTATTGCCGGCACTTAAACTTTTGTAAGCAGTCATAATTTCGTCATAATTTTTTTGTGCTAATTCTTTAGCCGCTTTTAATTCTTTATTTGAGCGTTGAAGTAATAGCATTTCATTTTCCATAGATGCAATTTTATCTTTTGCTTGTTTTAATTTGGCTTCCAATTCCGTTAACTTAGTTTGACAATCTATTTTGTCGGTTTGAAGTGTTTTGTTTTCAGTCATACACTGATTGAGATTGTCGGTGCATTCAACATATTTTAATTTAGAAACACAAGAAGAAAAAACGAAAATTGTACTTATACTTATAATTATTATTTTTTTCATATTACGAACTTTTTAAGTGACTATATTTCAATAATGCAAAGTAATAATTTAAATGAATAAGAAAGTCAATAGACTTGGTTTTTTTATAAACAAATTTATTTTAGCAACTTTTTTTATAAAAAAAACGAAATCAATGATTTATATGTTTTTGTTTTTTAGTATTGATTGTAACATATGTTTGGCTCTAAAAAGTTTTGCTTTTACAGTGCCTAATGGAAGCTGCATGCGAGTGGCTATTTCATCGTAAGAAAGCTCTTCAAAATAGCGTAATTCTATCAATTGGCGGTAGTGAGGTTTTAATTTTGCAACGACTTTACGCATGCTTGCTTTGTGTTCTTTATCGCAAAGATATTCTTCGGGATTGGGCATGCTATCTTGAATATCCATTGTAATCGGATCTCCTTCTTCATTTTCGTAGGATTGATCAAGCATTACTAAGTTAAGTCGTTTTTTACGCAAAAAGTCAATGCAGTTATTAGATGCTATTTTAAATAGCCATGTGCTAAATGCATTAGAATCTGTATATTGTGATAAATTACGAAATGCTTTTCCAAAAGCTTCTATCGTTAAATCTTCGGCATCATAGGGGTTGTTCACCATTTTTAACATCATTAAATAAATGGCTTCCCGATAATACTCCATTAATTCAGCATAAGCTTGTTGGTTATTATTCTCAAGAGCTTCACGAATTAATAGGCAATCTCGTTGAGATTTTTTCGTCATTTCCTGATTTACTTCCATTTCTTTTTTTTATGAAAATTTTTATCAATCTCTAATATAGGCATTATCAACATAAAAAACACGTCTAATAACGGAATTTTTTTTATTAACGTTTTTTCATCTAGTTTCCGTATACATTTTCCAAAAATAAACCACTGTAAACTCATTCTCAGTATAAATAATAATAGTATGAACCATAAATATTGTTGATTGTAGAATGAAAGAACGATGGTTATTATCCAAGTCAGATAAAAGAAAAATCCCGTAAAATTATATAATCCGACCAAAAAACTTTTCTTTAATGAGTAGTTTTTTCCTTTTCTGCCGCTTAAGCGTTTTTGTCTTAGCCAATCACGAAAAGAAGAGTGGGGTTGTTGAGATAATATATGTGCTTCTTTACGGTATTCTATTGCCGTATTTTTTTTATTCATAATTTGATTGGCAAATAAATCTTCGTCTATTACTTGACTGTTATACAGTAAAATATAATTATAGTTTGACAGAAATAATGAACGAGGATACGATAAATTTCTTGCATTGCCTCGATAAGGGAAGCCGGAGAGGGCATAAGAAAAATAGCAAATAGCCGTATATGTGTTGTCGTATCGGATAATCGTATTCAGTAAGGTGTTGTTCTTTTCATAGGCTGCATAGCCAAGAACAACATAACGATTTTCTAAATAATGTTTTGCCATTTCTCTTATCCAATAAACGCTTTTAGGTGTAGAGCCAATATCGGAAAGAAGAATAATTTCGTGTTGAGCCGATTTTATTCCCACTGCTAACGACATTTTTTTTTCTAATACATTTACTTGATTAGTAGATATGTTTATTACTTTTAAGTGAGGATATACATGTTGATATTCTTTTAGCAAGCTGGCGGTATTGTCTTCCGAGTTATTGTTGACGACAATGACTTCATAATTGTTATAATCTTGCTCTAAAAACGAGCGTAAATTGCATTTTATTAAATGAGCTTCGTTTTTGACAGCTAAAATAACCGATACGGCTTCATTGACTGTATTATCACTATTGTTATTTAATTTATGGATGGCAAAACGTAAAAAGAAAACACAAAAAAACAATAATTGTATTAAAGTGAAGAAGCAAAATCCGAAAAATAATATACTTATCAGCATAAATACAATTACTTATTTGTAAAAAGTTTTTAATTTAAAATTGTTTATAAAATTAAAAGCAAAGATAGGCTTTGTTAACGAATAAAGTTCTATTTTTGTCAAAATTTACTAACAAAATGAAGTTTATAATTTCGAGCGAAGATAAAGTATCAAAAGCGAGGGCAGGAGAGCTAATTACTGACTCAGGTATCGTTCCTACGCCCGTTTTTATGCCGGTAGGAACTCTTGGTGCTGTTAAAGGTGTGCATATAAGAGATTTAGAGGAACATATAGGTGCCGATATTATTTTAGGCAACACTTATCATCTTTATTTGCGACCGGGGATGGAAATTATGGAAGCGGCGGGAGGATTGCATCGCTTTAATGGCTGGAACAAGCCTATCCTTACTGATAGTGGTGGTTTTCAAGTGTTTTCTTTAAGTCATAGACGAAAGATTACAGAAGATGGAGTAACTTTTTCGTCGCATATAGACGGTTCTATTCATCAATTTACACCGGAAAAAGTAATTGATATTCAACGTATAATAGGAGCTGACATTATTATGGCTTTCGACGAATGTCCGCCTTATCCCGTTTCGCATGATTATGCCGAACAGTCTATGCATCGTACACATCGTTGGTTAGATCGCTGTTACGATAGATGGAAGCAAACAGCACATCCCCAAAAACACCAATCACTTTTTCCAATAGTACAAGGAAGCGTTTATCCCGATTTAAGAAAAAAATCAGCCGAATATGCCGCTTCACTTGATTGTGATGGAATAGCAATAGGCGGTGTTTCGGTTGGAGAACCCAGTGAGGAAATGTATACAATTACTTCTATTTGTTGCGATGTGTTGCCGAAAGAAAAGCCAAGATACCTTATGGGAGTAGGAACACCTGCCAATATTTTAGAATGTATCAGTTTGGGAGTTGATATGTTCGATTGTGTAATGCCTACTCGTAATGGTCGGAATGCAAGCCTTTTTACTTGGGAAGGAATCGTCAATATGAAAAATGAAAAATGGAAAGACGATTTTTCGCCTTTAGATGCTAATAGCGAACTCTTTGCCGACCGATACTATTCCAAAGCGTTTATCCGTCATTTGTTTGTCAATGGCGAAATGTTAGGGAGTATGATTGGAAGTCTTCATAATTTATATTTTTATGTTCGTCTTGTAAAAGAAGCACGCAAACATATTTTGCAAGGCGATTTTCATGCTTGGAAAGAGAAAATGATTCCTATTTTATCGCAAAGAATATAAATGTTGTTTTTTGTAGTCAAATGGTCAAAAATTAAGGTAATTTTTTTGTATATTTGCAGAAAAAAAATAATATGGCGAAAGAGATAAAATTCAGTTTGTTATACAGAGATATGTGGCAGTCTTCTGGTAAATATGTGCCACGAGTTGATCAATTAGTTCAAATTGCACCTGTAATTGTAGATATGGGATGTTTTGCTCGTATAGAAACCAATGGCGGCGCTTTCGAGCAAGTGAATTTACTTTATGGCGAAAACCCAAATACAGCTGTTAGACAATGGACAAAAGCTTTTAACGATGCCGGAATTCAAACTCATATGCTTGAGCGAGCTTTAAATGGATTACGCATGTATCCTGTCCCGGCAGACGTAAGACAGCTTATGCCAAAAGTGAAAAAAGCACAAGGAGTTGATATTATGCGCTCTTTTTGCGGACTAAATGACCATAGAAATTTAGAATTATCTGTAAAATATGCAAAAGAAGCAGGAATGATTTCTCAAGCAGCACTTAGCATTACTCACTCTGCTATTCACACTGTTGAATATTTTATGCAGATAGTGGATAAATTGGTAGAATATGGTGCTGACGAAATTGCATTAAAAGATATGGCAGGCGTAGGGCGTCCTGTTGCCTTAGGAAAATTAGTAAAAGAAATCAAAACAAAATATCCTCATATTATTGTTCAATATCACGGACATTCAGGACCGGGATTTTCAGTAGCTTCTATGTTAGAAGTTGCGAAAAATGGTGTTGACTATATTGATGTTGCTATGGAACCTCTATCATGGGGTATGGTACATCCCGATGTAATTACCATACAAGCAATGTTGAGAGAAGCAGGATTTTTAGTTCCCGACATTAATATGGAAGCTTATATGGAAGCACGTCATTTGACACAAACATTTATTGACGACTTTTTAGGTTATTTTATTAATGATAAAAATAAAATCATGACCTCTTTATTGGTAGGCTGTGGATTACCGGGCGGTATGATGGGTTCGATGATGGCCGATTTAACAGGAATGCACGGAGCAATCAATATGGCATTGAAACAAAACAACAAGCCTGAAGTAACTTTAGATAACCTTTTAGTACAATTGTTTCAAGAAGTAGAATATGTATGGCCCAAATTAGGCTATCCACCTTTAGTAACCCCATTTAGTCAATATGTTAAAAATATTGCATTGATGAATATTTTTGCACTTGCAAAAGGAGAAAAACGTTTCTCAACAATTGATAAAGATAGCTGGAACATGATACTCGGTAAAACAGGAAATCTTCCGGGACCTCTTGCACCGGAAATTATCGAATTGGCGAAAGAAAAAGGTATGGAATTTTACACAGCTAATCCTCAAGATGCATTTCCTAATGCACTCGATACTTACCGAAAAGAAATGATTGACAACAATTGGGATTTCGGACAAGACGATGAAGAATTGTTTGAATTAGCAATGCACGACAGGCAATACCGTGATTATAAATCGGGAATTGCAAAAAAACGTTTTGAAGAAGAATTGCAGAGAGCTAAAGATGAAGCACAAGTTGTTGTTGCAGCACCTGTAGTTACGAAAGAAGAAGCCGAAAAGAAAGTGTTGAATTACATAAGCGAAAAATATCCCAATGCGAAACCTGTAGTTGCACCCGTCGGCGGTACAATTTTATGGGAAGTAGATTATGAAAAATCAACGCCACCGGCACCGGGTAAAAAATATAAAGAAAATGATGTGATTGCAATTATTCAAACATACTATGGCAATGTAGAAGTACCTGTGTTAAATGCAGGAAAACTAATTGACTCTCGTGTTCCTCAAGGTGGAAGAGTGAGAAAGGGAGACATAATTGCTTGGGTGGAATAAAAGCATATTACAATGGCTTCCAATAATAATTATTTCATTTATAATGCATTTATTATCAATGAAGGGAAAATTTTTCGTGGCGATGTACTAATTCAAAAAGGAAAAATTACGGAAGTTTTTAAAGAACGCTCTGCCATTGCCGATGTATGCATAGATAATGATACGGTATTTATTGATGCTACAGACTTATATTTGATGCCGGGAGTAATTGATACTCACGTTCATTTCCGAGAACCGGGCTTGACACACAAAGCAACATTTTTATCGGAAAGTAAAGCTGCAATAGCAGGAGGTGTTACCTCTGTTATGGATATGCCTAATACGATACCGCAAACGATTACCATAGCAGATTGGAAAGAAAAAGTAGAATTAGCTAAAGATAAAATGTTTACCAATTATGCGTTTTATATAGCTGCAACTAATTCTAATATAGATGAAATTAAAGCGATAGACAGTAAAAAAGTTGGCGGAATTAAATTGTTTTTAGGCTCATCTACGGGAAATATGCTGTTGAATAATGATGCTGTACTTGAACAACTTTTACAGCTGAAGACCGTACCGATAGTAGTGCATAGCGAAGACGAAAGTATTATAAAAGCGAACACTGAAAAAATGACAGCTATTTACGGCGAAAATATTCCAATCGAAAAACATCCTGAAATTCGTTCGGAGGAAGCATGTTTGCTATCGTCTGAAAAAATTATAAAATTAGCTCGGCAATATCACTCTAAAGTGCATATTTTGCATATTAGTACAGCAAAAGAATTGGCGTTATTTTCAAAAACATACGCTAATATCAGCGGAGAAATATGTGTAGCTTATTTGTATTTCGATGATTCGATGTATCGGCAATTGGGAACGAAAATGAAATGCAATCCGGCATTTAAAAAGGTAGAAGATAGAAATGAACTTATTGAGGCTCTTTCTGATGGACGAATACTAACCGTTGCGTCCGATCATGCACCTCATACTTTGGAAGAAAAAAATAATTCCTATTTAAAAGCACCATCGGGACTTCCTATGGTACAGCATATTTTACCTTTGATGTTAGAACTTTATCATCAAAAGCAAATTAAACTACAAACGATTGTAGAGAAAATGTGCCATGCACCTGCTCGCTTGTTTCAAATAGAAAAAAGAGGATTTATTAAAGAGGATTATTATGCCGATTTAGTACTCGTGAATATGAATCAATCGTCTACTATTACTACCGACTCATTATTCTATCAATGCGCTTGGTCGCCTTTCGAAAATAAAAAATTGCATACAACTATTGAAAAAACTTTCGTTAATGGTGTATTAGCTTATGATAATGGAAAATTTATAACAAAGCCGACAGGAAAACCATTATATTTTAATAGATGAAACATAAGGTATTTATAGGGTGCATATTTTTTTGCTTTTTGGCTTGTACAAGGCAATATGAAAGTACGGCACCTAAAGATTTAATCAGTCAAAAAGAAATAGAAGAAGTATTGGTTGATGTTTATGTGTTGGAAGCGGCTGTTCGTACATGTACGTTAAGCAATCAAACCGATAGTTTAAACCTTTGGACTTCACAGCAAATGAATGCTATATTAAAAAAAAGAAATATAACATATCAGCAATTTCTGAATAGTTATTATTATTATATGGGACATGAAGAATCGGCTCAAAAAATTATGGAGAATGTTGTTAATCAGTTGATAAAAGAAGAAACAACAGCTATGTTAAGAATACAAAAATTAAATAAAGATACGGCAGTTGATTTAAAAGCCATCGGAAACGATGTTGTAACTGTAAAAATTAAAAAATAAGATAGTATGCGTAAAATACAAATGGTTGATTTGCAAAAGCAATATCAAAATATTAAAGAAGAAGTAGATAGTGCAATACAAGAAGTAATCAATAATTGTACTTTCATTAATGGACCCAGTGTTAAACAATTTCAAGCCAATCTCGAAAAATACCTTCACGTAAAACATGTTATTCCATGTGGAAACGGAACTGACGGATTGCAAGTATCGTTAATGGCATTGGATTTACAGCCCGGCGACGAAGTTATTACGACTACTTTTACTTTCATCGCTACGGCAGAAGTGATTGCACTTCTAAAACTTACCCCCGTATTAGTTGATGTTGACCCCGATACGTTTAACATTAGCATTTCGGCTGTTGAAAAAGCCGTTACAAACAAAACAAAAGCGATTATTCCCGTTCATTTGTTTGGACAATGTGTTGATATGGAGTCGCTGATGAAAATAGCTGAAAAACATAATTTGCATATTGTCGAAGATGCTTGTCAGGCGATAGGAGCGGACTATCATTTTTCAAATGGAGAAGTTAAAAAAGCCGGAACTATGGGTATTATTGGCTGTACTTCTTTTTTCCCGTCTAAAAACTTAGGATGTTATGGAGATGGAGGTGCTGTTTTTACAAACGACGATATACTTGCGAAAAAACTGAGAGGAATTGTAAATCATGGGATGTTTGTTCGTTATTATCACGATATAGTGGGAGTTAATTCACGTTTAGACAGCATTCAAGCAGCTATTTTAGATGTGAAATTAAAACGTTTGGACGATTATATCAAAAGACGCAATGCGGCAGCATCTTTTTACAATCAAGTGTTTGCCAATCATGAGAATATAGTAATTCCACAACGACATAAAAAAAGCACACATGTATTTCATCAATACACTTTGGTGCTTAAAAATGTTGATAGAGACAAGGTGGTTGCCTATATGAAAGAGCAAGAAATTCCTGTAATGATATATTATCCCGTTCCTTTGCATTTGCAAAAAGCCTATGAATATTTATCGTATAAAAAAGGCGACCTTCCTGTTAGTGAGGCTTTTTCCGAAAGTGTTATTTCATTGCCTATGCACACTGAATTAGACGACGAACAATTAAATTATATTACATCTCATCTTTTGAAAGCAATTAGTCTATCAAAAAAATAAATAAAGCAAAAATGAGCGATATATTATTTTCACCTTATCAATTAGGTCCGATAACATTAAGAAATAGAACAATACGTTCGGCAGCTTTCGAAAATATGTGTTATGACAATAAACCCTCGCAAGATTTATTCGATTATCATGTGCGAGTTGCCAAAGGTGGAGTAGGGATGACAACCGTAGCTTATGCGGCTGTTTGTCGTAGCGGATTATCTTTTAACGGGCAATTATGGATGCGAGAAGAGATAGTTCCCGATTTAAAAAAATTAACCGATGCCATTCATCAAGAAGGAGCTAAAGCAGCCATACAATTAGGACATTGCGGTAATATGACACATTATTCTACTTGCGGACAAATACCTGTCGGGGCTTCGAATGGGATTAATATTTACTCACCGACTATAGTAAGAGCGTTGAAAGAGAAAGAAATAGAAACGCTTGTGAAAGATTTCGGAAAATCCGTGCATTTAGCCCGAGAAGCCGGTTTCGATTGTGTGGAAATCCATGCGGGACACGGCTATTTGATTTCTCAATTTCTTTCGCCTTATACCAATAAACGTAAAGATAAATACGGCGGTTCGCTCGAAAATCGTATGCGTTTTATGAAAATGGTTATCAATGAAGTGATGACTGCTGCCGGCAACGATATGGCGGTGGTTGTGAAAACCAATATGTACGACGGCTTTAAGAGCGGCATGCAAGTAGATGAATGTATATTGGTTGCTAAAGAGTTAGAAAAATTAAAAGTACATGCTTTGGTTTTAACCGCCGGTTTTGTAAGCAGAGCCCCTATGGTTGTGATGCATGGTGCTATGCCGATAAAAACGCTTATCCATTATATGAATATTTGGAAATTTTGGTGGCTAAGGTTAGCCCTTCGTGTAGTTGGAAAGATGATGATACCTGCCGTGCCTTTTAAAGAAGTGTATTTTTTAGAAACGGCAAAGAAATTTAGAGAAGCATTGCAATTACCTTTAATTTATGTCGGAGGATTGGTCTCTCGTAAAAATATGGACGATGTATTGGATGCAGGATTTGAACTGTTACAAATGGCTCGTGTGCTTATCAATGACACTGATTTTATTAATAAATTGAAAAACGGATTAGAACGAAGCAATTGTAAACATTCTAATTACTGCATTGGACGAATGTATTCCATTGATATGAAATGTCATCAACATGTAGAGAATTTGCCTAAAAAATTACAAAAGGAAATAGCCAAAGCAGAACAAAAATAAAAAATCAATTAAAAAACATCCTAATGGACAAACATAGTTCATATGCTTTAATTACAGGCGGTAGTTCAGGGATAGGCTATTGTTACGCTCGCGAATTAGCCGCTAAAAACTATCATCTTGTTATCGTAAGCAATGAAGATGAAAAAAATCGGTCCGTTTGTAAAAGTCTTCAACAAGAATTTGCCGTAGACACTATTCCTTTTTTTATTGACTTAACGCTTCCCAATTCAGCCGAAGATGTTTATCGTTTTTGTATGGAAAGACAGCTAAACATTGAAATATTAATCAATAATGCAGGAATGTTTTTCTTTGAAGAAGTAGCCGATACTTCTCTTGATTTAAGCAATAAATTTCTGATGCTGAATGTTGTAACGCCTACGCTTTTAGCTACATTGTTTTCCAAATATATGCGAGAAAAAAAAGCGGGCTTTATTCTTATAACCGCTTCTGTTACAGCATGGATGCCTTATCCGGGGATAGCACTGTATAGCGCAACAAAACGCTATTTAAAAAACTTTGCCCGTTCGTTACGCTATGAGTTAAAATCGCATAATGTGAGTGTTACTGTAGTATGTCCCGGTGCTGTTGATACTTCCTTGTATTCTTTGAATAACAAATACCGAAAATTAGCCCTTCGATTGAGAATAATGATAGATGCAAAGCAATTAGCAGCCAAAGCCGTAAAAGCAATGTTGAATAAAAGGTTTTTATTAATTCCGGGTTTAATGACCAAAATAAGTGTTTTAGTAGTCATGCTCATTCCGCCTTTTATTATTCATAAAATAAAGCTGTATTTGTGGAAAAGATTGGGAAGAAATTAAAAAAAATAGATTGAATACAATATAATTGTTTTTTGATTGGTTATTCAGATGTTGCTGATAGTTAATTTAAATTTGAAAAATACAAATAGATAAACATAAACATCTAATTCTTATACACATGAAAAATAAATATCCTATGGGGATCTTATATAAAAAAATAGTTTTTTACAATTGCATGTTGTTTTTTTTATTTCAATTTTCTATACGTGCAAATTCACAAGTAGTAGAAAGTTTTAATTTAAATAAATTTTCAAAAGATAGTATTAGTCAGTTTATAATACAGTTTTGGAAAAACACCCATGACATTAATACTGATTTTGAAATAAATAGTCGACCCTTAAAAAGCCAATTTATTTTGTCTTTGTATGAAAATAAGGTTGAAAATTGATAGAAATAATTTTTGAAAAAAGAGCAAAAAAGAT
>JGI24711J26586_10002120_pt1 | contig 14414 bp, 15 predicted proteins | sample BioPla3DNA1_FD_26586 | JGI IMG/M metagenome (IMG submission 26586)
TACTTTCGATTTTATATGCAGTTTTACCAGCATTAAAAACGTTAACCATATAACGAGCAACATCGGTTGCTTCTTTAATTTGAGCAGTTGTATAACTACTTATATCTTGTCTATCTGGATTTGTATCTTGTCTATCTGGATTTGGAAGTTGAGAAGCTACTGCGATTTCAGTTTCTTCTTCATTCCACCACATTTGACGATAATCAAAGGATAGAAAAACCTTTTTCTTAGTTTCGTTATTTGATTCTACTTTCAGCATAAACATCTTTTTCAGGATCATAGTCACTCCAAACGACAATAATTGCATCTTCAACAATTTGAGCAACATTTTCACCTTCATTAAGTGTTTGTTTTTCTTCTTGAATCTTTTGCGCGACTTGAACGATTTTCGTCTTAAACATTACAGGATCACTAAGAGGAATAACAATAAATGGGTGTGGTCCTCGATATTCAATTCGAGCCTTAACATCATTAAATATTTCATGGTCTTCTAAAATAGCATCAGTTTCGTCTTGAGCTGCAACGCGAACGGTAAAATTGGCATCATAGTTAAGAAGTGTACGCAAACGGCTATATTCAAGTTCAGTTTTTAGAGTTGCATTAACACGAACAATCGTATTTCCTTCCGTTGCTATTTGATATTCGGATACACCGAAAGTATCCATCCGCTCTTTCATCATCGCAGCGACTTCTTCAGCTGCACCTTCTTTTAGAGTTTCATCTCCTCCGTCTTCGGTTTCTTTATTACTAACTTCATAAATAAATTCTCGTCCTGCAGCATATTCGAGGTTGGAATTCATTTCTCTAATTGGTTTTGCAATGTTTAGACCAACCCCAAGAATGAGGGTAGAGACGAGTGTAAGATAAGCAATTAATCGACGCATAGTATTCCTCCAATAATGTTTTAATAAATAAAACGACGAAATTATATCGCCTTAATAGAATACTATTAAGCAACTTGATTTTCAAGAAAATATAATTAAAAATTGAAAACTTTTAAAAATGACGAGTAAATCTCGTCATTTATTAGTAATATTTTACCTTTTATTTATACTTTTGGGTTATTTTCTATTTCTTCACTATTTAAGACAATTTCATTTGATTGTTTAGATTTTTGATGTTCTCTAATTTTTCTAGCGCTTAGTTTAAAAAGGAATTGAATGCCAAAGACAATTATTCCACCTAGACTAAATGCAAACATGTAAACAAGTGTATAGATAAAACCAGAAATTAATGGTAAATTTATTCGCTCCTGAAGCCAAAACCGAATATCACCTAAGATTGGCATATGTCTTGAACCCTGATAGGGGCTAATAAAGAATAAATCAATATTTCCTGGGCCAGTTTTATTTGGATCAATGAGATGGAAAAAGATATTTAGAACTTGTGCTCCTAGCATAAAACAAAATAATACAATTAAAGCACTAAGATAGTCTTTAATTTTTGTGCCCATACCTAAGTAGGTTGCAGTATAAACACCTGCGACAACCATTAGGCCGTGCCACATCATTGTATGTACACAAATTGAAATTTGTGAAGTGAAAACATCACCACCGACAATCATTACACTAATACCTGCAACCAAAGTAAATATTCCAGTAAAGCTATATAAGGACCTTTGAATTTTCTTATTTTTTACAAATGGACCAAAAAGGAAAACATAAAGTGGCACACTGCAAAATTGATATGGAAAACCATACCAATGATAACCAGTAAATAATTCCAAAAAAAATATTTGTTTAAATATCTCGATTAAAAGTAAAGAAACGCCCAATTTAAAGATTGTATAATCGTTCTTATTTAGACGTCCCCATAAATAGTGTCGATCATCTTTTCTATCCAAATGATGCGCGCGGTAACCATAATAGATTGCACCACCTGCTGTGACTAATATTGCAAGTATATGAAATGGTGAGTATGTAATAGCTACAGTTGCAGATCTTCCTGCTAAGTAGCTTTCGCTCCAAGTCCATTTCATACCTATAATAGTCATGTAAATCGGTGGAATTAAAACAATAATCCATGCGAAAATATCACATAATAATGCATGTTTATTTTGATGTCGAAAAATTTCTTTTAAAACGATTAAGGTTAATAAAATTACACTAGATATGGCTGTAACAGTCCAGCCGATGGCATTACTCATAACAATTACCTCGTAAATAGATTTTAACTCAACCAATTTTTCTTTGCAATATCAGTTCAATTTTTAAGCCCATTTAGATGATTTAACCCCTTTTTTGTAATGGTTCTACCTCTTTTTGTTCGTTCAATAAAACCAATTTGAAGTAAGTATGACTCATATATTTCTTCTACATTTTCTTTTTCTTCATCTAAAAGAGCACTTAGTGTTTCAATACCTACAGGACCACCATTAAAGCGCTCTTTTAATATTGTCAGGTAATGTCTCTCATATTCAACTAAACCTGCTTCATCAACATCAAGTGAACTAAGCATTATTTTAACTCGTTCAATTTGAATTATTTGTTCATTATAAAAGGTCGCGAAATCTCGTACTCGTTTATAGTATCGATTAGCTAATCGAGGATTATTTCTGCTTTTTTTCGCTAATTCAAAAGCAGCTTCGTGTGTAATTGGATGTTTAAATACACGAGCACTTCTTAAAATAAGTTCCATAATTTCTTTAGTAGAATATGAAGCTAACTTAGCATTAATTCCAAAGCGATTTCTNAGTGGTGCACTAAGTAAACTAGGTTTTGTTGTTGCCCCAATTAATGTAAATGGCGGTAATAGGAAATCGACAACTTTTCCTCCTTGTTCTCGACCAATTAATAAGGCAATACGATAATCTTCCATTGCGCTATAGAGAACTTCTTCTACNGTTTTGGGAATCCGATGGATCTCATCAATAAAAACAATATCNCCTGCTTCAATACTTGTTAAACATGCAATTAGATCACCGCTTCTTTCTAATGACGGTCCGCTAATTGTCCTTATATTTACTCCCATTTCATTAGCAACAATATAGGCTAAAGTTGTTTTTCCTATGCCTGGCGGACCAAAAAAAAGAATATGATCTAGGACTTCTTGCCGCTCTTTTGCAGCATTTATATATATTTTTAAATTTTGTTTTAATGACTTTTGACCAATATATTCATCTAGGCTTTTAGGTCTTAGCGATAAGTCATCCTCTTCTTTAAAATAGAAACTTTTTCTTGCTAATATTGACTTATCGCTCATTATTTAATACCTCTAACATGGTTAATATCAATTCTTCTAAATCTTCGATTTTAAGTGATTCGATTTTTTTATAAGCTTCTTTTATTTCGCTTTTTAGATAGCCAAGTTTAGATAAAGCAATAAAAGCATCTTCAACAATTGGTGAATTTACTAGTTTTTGATGCTTATTTTGTTTCTTATTAAAATGACGAAATAAATCTTCTAAATTTGTNTTTCTAACACCTTTTAGCTTAGTAAAAAAAGCATGATTTTCACTATTTATCGCAGTAACTAAATCAAAAAAGGTGGCATATGACATGATTTTATGTGCAGTTTTGATACCAATGCCGTTTATTTTTAATAGCTCAACAAAAAAATGTCTNTCTTTCTCTTCTTTAAAGGCAAAGACATATTCTTTTTCATTGTAAAAAACTTTATAAATAAAAAGCGTTGTCTCTTCGTTTAGTTTGTATTCTTTGCTTCTAACAACAATAAAACGAAAAATAACGCTCTTAAGAGAAAAATATAAATAAGGGTCACTAACTCTGACTACTTGCCCTTTTAGGGCATAAATCATTTAGAAATCATTAAATAAAAGATAATAAAGCCTAAAATTAAAATCGCACTTATAAGCGCAGCGATACTTGCTTTATCTAATTTAGGACTATTTTTCATCGCTTTTCCTAATATATGGTTTTGGTTGAGGAATTGGAACGCGCTTATGTTTACTTACGCGATGAAGGTATGCGATACGCTCTTTAGATGCAAGAGGAATATCTTGCCCTAATAAGAAATTGTCAAGATGTTCGTAAGTTACACCCAATTCTTTTTCATCATCTTGATCTTTAAAAAGTCCTGCACTTGGACGTTTAATGATAAAATGATGCGGAACTCCTAAAATACGGGCTACTTCTTTTACTTCTCTTTTCGTTAAATGGATAAGTGTATGAATATCAAAAGCTCCATCACCCCATTTAGTAAAATAGCCAGTATAGTTTTCACTTAGATTATCTGTACCTAGAACTAACTTATTCATCGATTGGCCTAAAGCATATAATGTAACCATTCTTAAACGAACTTTAACATTAGATTTGCTTAATTCAGTAAGGTTTTGCTTAGTTTGCGCTTCATATGTTTTAACTAACTCTTGATATGTTTTTGATAAATCAACACAGGCAAAAGGAATCTTTTCTTCTTCTAGATATACTCTAGCATCACTAATATCTTTAGGATCACTTTCAATATCAATTACAAGACAAAAGAGTTTATGTCCAACAGCTTTTTTTGCAATTTTTGCAACGACTGCACTATCTAGTCCGCCACTGACACCTAAAATGTATCCATTAAAAGGACGGGCATAATCTTTTAAAAACGAAACTAAATAATCAACATACTTTTCTAAACTCATCTTGTTATCTCCTATCTAATATACTCAAACTCAAAATCTTCTAAAAAGACACGGTCTCCATCTTCTAGACCTAATCGTTCAAGTTCATCATCAACGCCAATGTTACGAAGGAATTTAAGAAGACTAAGCAAAGCCTCATCAGTACTTAAATTAAAGCGATGATATTGCGCAACAACTTTTTCACCAACAATACGATATTCGTGTTCACTTAATCTAATAACTTTAAAGATTGGTTCTTCTTTTTCCATTTCACTAGCTTTATATATTTTATATGTTTCTTCCTCTTCAAGAGGGATAAAACTAACTGGAGGTATTTTTTCTAATTGGTCTGCTAGAGCATATACTAACTCATCAATTCCTTCATGAAGAAGGCTTGAAATTGGATAAACTTTAATATCTGGATATTTTTTGTTAAATTTAGCTAACTTTTTCTTACTATGTTCGGTTTCAAATTTTGTTGCTATAACAATTTGTGCTCTTTCTATTAAGTGATAGCCATAAGCTTTAAGTTCATCTTGAAGCAGTTCGTAATCTTTAACTGGATCACTATCACTTTCAAAATCAAGAACTAGGGCAAGTAGGCGACATCTTTCAATATGTTGTAAAAATTGAATCCCTAAACCTTTACCTTGACTTGCACCCTCAATTAATCCAGGAAGATCAGCAACAACAAAAGAGCGACGATCTTTTGTTATCGTTACGCCAAGTTGCGGCGTTAAAGTCGTAAAAGGATAATCGGCAATTTCAGGTTTAGCATTAGAAATAACACTTAAAAGCGTACTTTTGCCAACATTAGGCATACCTACAAAACCAACATCTGCAAGTAATTTAAGTTCAAGTGTTAATCGATGTTTTTCTCCTTTTTCACCATTTTCAGCAATACGTGGAGCTTTTCTTGTTGATGTTCTAAAAGCAGCATTGCCGCGTCCTCCGCGACCACCTTTAGCAAGTAGTACTTCTTTTCCTACCTCGTCTAAATCAGCAAGAAGTTTATTTGTATCAGTTAGATAAACAAGTGTACCAACGGGAACTTCAACAATTAAATCTTCACCTTTTCGTCCAAAAGAATTTTTAGATCCACCATTAACTCCGTTTTCTGCTTTAAGTACTTTATTAAAACGAAAATTGCTTAATGTTGAAACATTAGTAGTTGCACGAAAATAAATTGAACCTCCGCGACCACCATTACCACCATTTGGGCCACCAAAAGGAACATATTTTTCGCGACGGAATGAAATCATTCCGTTGCCGCCGTCACCAGCTTGAAGTTCAACATTAGCTTTATCTATAAACATTATTTTTTATTTTCCTTGATAGATTCAATAATAAAGAAAGGTCTTTTTTGTGATTCAATGAATGTTTTTCCTACATAGATTGCGATTAATCCTAACGCAAACATTAGGAAAGTACCAACTAATAATATCATATTTATAACTAGCCAAAGAGGATGATTTACTCCTACTAGAAGGCTATTATTAAATAAATTAATTAAAAATAATGTGAGTTCAGTGACAAAAGATAAGCCAGTCATAATGGCGAGAAAAACTGCTAGTTTTAATGGCCAATAAACGGGTTTAATTGTAGTTGAGATAATTGAATTAAAGGCAAGATCAAACATTGAAGCAAAGTTATAATGTGATTCACCTTTTGGTCGTTTTGGTCTAGCAAAAACAACTTCGCCAGTTTTATAGCCAACATATGGGACTTGAACACGGAAAACGCGGCTTGATTCAGTTAGTTTTACGACCTCATCACATACTCTTCGACTAATTAAGCGAAAGTGACCAACATTTTGTGGAACCTTTACTTTTCCAGAAATGCGGTCTAGCACCTTATAAAACTTATTTGCGGTATACCGCTTAATAAATGTGTCTTCTTTTCGACTTGCTCTTCTTGCATTAACAACATCATAGCCTTTGGCAAAAAGTTTAAGCATGCCACTTATTACTTCAGGTGGATCTTGAAGATCAGCATCAATTGGAATAACTGCATCACCACTAGCGACGCTTAGACCTGCTGCAACTGCACTTTCATGACCAAAATTACGCGATAAGTTAACAACGCGGAGCATNGGATATTTTTTCATTGCCTCATATAGAAGATTAAGCGTTTCATCCTTACTTCCATCATTAATTGCGACAATTTCAAATTCATAATCTTTTTCTTTTTTTATGACTTCCATCAATGTACTTAAAAAAAGCTCGACCATTGCTTCTTCATTATACATTGGGACTACAATTGAAACTTTTTTCATAATTACCTCAACTTTAAGTATATATTAAAGAATTAAAAAAGACCACAATATGTGGTCTTCTAGCTACTTAATTTTTGATGCTCAATTACATAAATAAGAGCATAATAGAAGCAACAATATAGTAAGTTAAAATTGCAATAATATCTGCTAGAGTCGTTAAAATTGGGCCTGAGGCATTATCTGAATCCATATCTCTTTTTGCAAATAAAATTGGTAAAAGTGTACCAAGTAGACCAGAGATAAACATCCCTGAAAATAGGGCAATAGCAACAGTTAAGCCTAGTTTTGCAGGATGAATGAGAGCACCTGCACTATTTACTTGTTTGGTAATAAAAGAAAATAGGGCTACGATAGCAAAACCAACTAGAGCACTTATTAAACAGTTAAAGACAATAACTAAGAGTTCCTTTTTTAAGAATTTACGGCGATCATCTTTACTTGAAAGCTCATCGCGATGAATACCTAAAATTGTAACTGCTAGATTTTGTGTCCCAATATTTCCTGCCATATCAAGAACTAAAGGTTGAAATAATACAAGAGCAAAAACTTCACTTAATGTTAACTCAAAAGCGGGAACCATGATAAAAAGAAAAGCAATTAAGATATTTAAAATCGTAGTAATTAACAACCAAGGAAGACGTTTTTTACTTCGCTCAAAGCCTGAGTATGATTCATCGTGCTTANGTAGAAATGCTAAACGATTATATAATTCATCATAATTGTTAATTAGTTGTTCTAAGACGTCATCTGCAGTAATAATGCCAAGTAAATAGCCTTGATGATCAACAACAGGAAGTGAAGTAAGGTCATAGTTTTTAACGATTTCAATCGCCTCTTTTATCGTATGGCTACTATAAACAAAATGATATTCGCTATTCATAAGTTCGCTAATTTCATCATCAGCTCGAGCAATAATTAAGTCTTTTAGGGCTAAAACACCAACAAGATTTTCTTCTTCATCAATAACATAAATATTATCGATAAAATCATCTTCTTTTACATTGTTAAAAATATATGAGGTTGCCTTTTTTACAGTCGTATCAACATTAATTGTAAGAAATTGCGTTGTCATAATAGAAGGGGCAGTGTCACTAGAGTAAATTAGTAAGTCTTTAATAATATTTGCTCTTTCAACTGAGACAAAGCTTAGTACATTTTCTTGTTCTTCCTCATCAAAATAGGCGATAAATTCTTTTAGTTCATCTACTTCTAGATTATTTAAAATTTGTGTTTTTCTATCTTTAGGTAGCATTTTAAATGTTTCAATTTGTTGATGTTTACTAAGACGAGAAAACACTTCACTTGAACGCCTAANACCAATTAAATTAAAAACACGAAGTTGTTCTTTACTATCACGTTCACTAAAAACTTCTGCAATATCATAAGCTTGCATACTTTTAAGCTCTTTTTTAAGGGCGTAGTTTGATTTTTTAAAGTCTAAATTCATTATAACATCCCCATTTTCAAAAGTATTAGAGTAGCTAGCCCAAAGTAAACAAGAGTTGAGAAAAAGTCAATAATTGTTGTAATAAAAGGTCCACTTGCAACAGCAGGATCAACCTTAATTAACTTAAAAAAGTGCGGTACTGCAATTGAAAGTAAACTTACAAGCGAAACAACAATTACAAGTGAGCCTCCAATAATAGAGGCAAAAATAAGAGCAACTTGAAGTCTAGAAAAATTTTGGGCACTTTCAGGAAGACCAAGTTGAAGGAAATAAACAAATAAAAACGAAAGCACAAATGTAATAAAGCCAAGTAAAAGACTCGTAATTAAGTTAGAGANGAATTCTTTACCAACTTCTTTTTTACTCATTTTACCTTCATTGGTAATCGATTTTAGGGCTACTGCAAGCGTTTGAGTTGCAACATTACCAGGAGAAGAAAGCATTAAAGGTTGGAAAAAGGCTAAAATTGCTATTCCGCTGATGCTTGCCACCATAAAATCAGAAAAAGTCATCAGCGGAATTGAAATAAACATAAGGATAATGAGCCAAGGAAGCCGTTTTAGGGCAGTTTTAAGCCAAGAATCTCGCTTATCAGTTGCAGGCAAGGCAGCTAGTTTTTCAAAGTCCTCTTCTGCTTCATNAGTAGCAATATCAATAATATCATCAAGAGTTAGTATCCCAATTAATTTATTATCTTTATCGGTAACTGGTAGTTCATAAAGCTCATAGTTTTTCATATCATAAANAGCTTCTGTAACAGGCGAATTATCGATAACTTTAGGAATATCAATCATGATTTCTTCTATTGTTTTAGGGCTTCTAGCTTTTACTAGTGTTTTTAGGTTAACTGCTCCTAGATAATGACCATCATTATCAACGACAAAAAGAAGATTAATACTTTCAGCATCATCAGCTTGTTTAATTAGACTTGTTGTAGCCTCTTTAACNTCCATTTCTTTCGTAAGCGAAACATAATCATTAGAAATATAGGCACCTACAACATCATCATCGTAGGTGATGATTTTGCTAACATCTTCTTTATCAATAAGAGATTTAATAATCTGGTCGCGTAGTTTACTATCTTCATAGGATTGAAGAATATCAACCGTATCATCAACATTCATCTCATTAAAAATAGCAATTTGTTTTTTACTATCAAATGTTGCTAAAAGTCTAGCAGCATCTCCATGTTCAAGATAGGCGACAATTTCTGCTGTTTGTTCTAAATTTAGATTATTAAAAAGAACATTTGTCTCTTCAAGAGACAATGTTTCTAGACTTTTAGCAATATCAAAAGCATGGAACTGTTCGAGTTCTTTTTGAAAAGTTCTTTTACTTAGTTTTTTTGCTAATAAGTCCTTTAACATCTATGCTTCTCCTTTTTTATAATCTAGATACGAATATCCTTTTTNATTTTACCTTATTAGGTTAATAAAACCTAATTTGGTAAAAAAAGAATCGCCGGTTAGCGATTCTTTTGTTTCGTTAATTTTTAACGTTACTTAAAAGGGTAAACGCTAACGCGCTTTCTACTTTTGCCAAGACGTTCATATTTAACGACGCCATCAACAAGGGCAAAGATGGTGTCATCGCTACCGCGTTTTGCATTAATGCCTGGATAAATTCGCATACCGCGTTGGCGATATAAAATTGAACCTGCTGTTGCAAATTGGCCGTCAGCTTTTTTAGCACCTAAACGGCGACCACGTGAGTCACGGCCGTTTTTAGTACTTCCAACTCCTTTTTTCGAGGCAAAGAGTTGTAAATCTAAGATATATCGTAATGTTTTCATAATTCTCTTAACTACCTTTCTTTTATTTTTATGTAACTACCATATGTTTGCTCGATTGTACGAAGACTTGTTAGCATCGTATTTATAACTATTTCATCATGAGCATTCATTTTTGGGGCTACTAGAAGGAGGCTAATTTCTCCTTCATTGATCACGATTTTAAAGTCGTGATGATTTTCTAGTGCATTTAGAGCACCGATTGTTACTGCACTTACGGCAGCACAGACGAGATCTTGTCCTTTTGGAGCGTAATTGGCATGGCCTTTAACTTCCACATAACCAATTTGATCTCCTCTTTTTTCAATAATTACCGTAATCATTATCCGTTAATCGTGGAAATTTCCACTAACGTATATGGTTGTCGGTGACCAAGCATTCTTTTTTGGTTGGTCTTAGCTTTGTATGTGAAGACTTTAATTTTTTTGCCTTTGCCATGTTTTACAACATTTGCTGTAACGGTAGCACCTTTTAGATATGGTGTACCAACTTTGGCTTTAGCTTTTTCGCTTCCGATTAAAAGGACTTTATCAAAGGTATGAGTTTTTCCTTCTTCGGTTTCAAGCTTTTCAACAAATACTTTATCTCCAACGGCGACATGAACTTGTTTTCCACCAGTTTCGATAATAGCGTACATATGAATACCTCCTCGTTTATATTCACTATCGACTCGCTTTTAAGGTGAGAATATCTACTTAAACCTTTTTAATGCGGTTGTAGCTCGTGAGGCGACAACGTGTGTACTATATCACACTTTTGTATGTAATACAACAAGCAAAATTCACTTTTTTTGCTAAATTATTATAATTTAGTCTTTATTTATTGTTGATAAGACTATTTTCTGCAAAGGAAAAATAGCGAAAAGCCCCAATAATTACATGATCTAGCAAGGTTATGTCGTGTTTTACTAGTGCTTTATTTAGCTCAATTGTAGCTTCAATATCACTGGTTGAAGGAACAACATTTCCACTTGGATGATTATGAACTAATATAACGTTTATTGCATTATAAATTAGTACTCTTCTTACAATTTCTTTTAAGTCAATTTCAAAACCCTCACTTGTTCCTAAATAGAGAACTTCTTCTTTAATTATTTCCCTTTTTTGATTTAGCATAAGCAAATAAAGATGTTCTTTTTCTGCTTTAGAAAGTTCGTGTTGATAAAGTGAGAGGATATCGCTACTTGCGTTAATCCTTAAGGGCTTATTTTTTGCATCTTTTTCAATGCGCGATGCAAGATTAAAAGCTGCAATTAGCATCAAGGACCTTGTATCACTTAAACCTTTAGTTTTAAGTTTTTTTGGCTCATTAATCCTACTTAAATTATAAAGTCCTTGATGCTCTTTAAGTAAATTTTTAGCGATTGTAAGGGCGTTATAGTTCTTAATGCCGCTACTAATTAGAATCGCTAAAATTTCTTCATCGCTTAAAGCGTTAATGCCATAGCGAAGAGCTTTTTCACGGGGGCGATTTAAAAGGGGAAGATCTTTAATTCGTTTACTTCCACTCAAACTTATAGCCACCTGGAAGTTGAGCTTTTCCAGTCTCACTTAAGAATAGTTTATAGATGATAACTGAGACAATAGCAATTGCTAAAATTGCCATTACTGCTCCTAGGGTAATTGCTTCACCACCTACAACATTACTTAATTCTAGATTTGATAGTCTACTCATATAATAAAAACCTCCTATTAATAAATAGAAGGTTTTTTAAGATGTTAGTTACTTTATTTTAAGTTTTTGATTTCTTCTTTAACTTTTGCTAACTGTTCTTTATAAAGTTCGTATTTTTCTTGTTCTTCTTTAATTTTAGCTTCAGGTGCTTTAGCTAAGAAATTAGGATTATGAAGCATTTTTTCGCTTCTAATAACTTCTTTTTCTAAATTTTCTAGTTGTTCGTTAAGTCGAGCTTGATAAAGGTCTTTATCAATGTGAAGTTCAAGCGCCATACTTAAGTTTCTAACAACAATTTTAACTAAGTTTTTAGGGGAATTACCAATATGGACTTCTTCAATAAAGGCAAGACGCTTAAAAATAGCAATGTAAGGAGTAAAATCAAATGTTAAATCACTTAAATAAACATTAATAAGTTCGTTAGGTGCGAGTTTATTTTGGCTCTTAAAGTGACGAACTTCTTTAATTAATTCAATTAATGTTAAAACCTCTTCTTCAACTTTTTTATTTACTCTTCCTTTAGAGGTTGGATAGCTCTCAAGCATAATTGAATCTAAGTGTGTTGGAAGATTAAGATAAAGTTCTTCGCTAATAAAAGGTGTAAATGGATAAATCATTAAGATGACTGCTTTTAAAACATGAACAAGTACATCAAATGGTGTCGTATTATTTGGATCTTCTTTAAGTAATACTTTACTTATTTCAATATAGTTACTACAGAAATCATCATAAACAAAGTGATATAAATATTCACTTGCTAAACCAAATTGATAGCGGTCCATTTGCCGTGTTACTTGGCGAATTGTAACATTAAGACGATCGAGGATAAATTTTGAGGTTGGATGAAGTTTTTTTTCATCAATCTTACTAACTTTATAATCACTTGGAAGGATGCTAAATATATAGCGAGCAGCATTCCAAATCTTATTTAAATAAGCTGAAGCATGACTTACTTTTTCATGGGAAAAACGAATGTCTTGTCCTGGGGTTGAACCCGTTGCAAGAAAATAGCGAAGCGCATCGCAGCCATATTCTTCAATAACATCCATTGGATCAACGCCGTTACCAAGAGATTTTGACATTTTACGACCAATTTCATCACGTACTAAGCCATGAATTACGCAATCTTTAAAAGGCACTTGTTTCGTAAATTCTAAGGATTGAAAAATCATTCGACTAGCCCAGAAGAAAATAATATCGTAGCCTGTAACCATAACATCAAGCGGGAAATAGCGCCCTAAATCACTTGTTTTATTGGGCCAACCTAGGGTAGTAAAGGGCCAAAGAGCACTACTAAACCAAGTATCTAGAACATCTTCATCTTGGATATAGTTTTCGATGTCTTTAGGTGGTGTCTCACTTACAAGAATTTTTCCAGTTATCTTATTTGTATAGGCAGGAATTGGATGACCCCACCAAAGTTGACGAGAGATACACCAATCTTCTGCGTTTTCCATCCAGCGAATAAAGACTTTATTAAAGCGAGGTGGGAAAAACTTAACAGCCTTATCACTTGCTTGATTTTTTAGCGCCCGCTTAGCTAAAGGAGACATCTTAATAAACCACTGTTTTGATAAATAGGGTTCAATAATTGCATCACTTCTTTCGCTATGACCAACTGAATGAGTAATTGTTTCTTTTTTAGTAAATAAATTTAACTCTTTCATTTTGGCTAAGAGTTTTTTACGACATTCAAAGCGGTCAAGTCCCCTAAATTCAAGTGCTCTATCGTTCATCGTGCCATCTTTTGCAATACAATTCGGCATCTCAAGATTGTATTTAACGCCAATTGTAAAGTCGTTTGGGTCATGAGCAGGCGTACATTTCATTACACCAGTTCCAAAAGAGGGATCAACATAATCATCAGTAATAAGAGGTATTTTTTCGCCGTTAACAGGATTAATAAACATCTTACCAACATAATCCTTGTAACGTTTATCTTTTTTATTTACGACTAAACAAACATCTGCAAACATTGTTTCTGGACGAGTCGTAGCAACTTCTAAATAAAATGAACTATTTTCAAGATAATATTTAAAATAATAAAGATTTCCTTTAATTTCTTTATGGATTACTTCCATATTAGAAAGAGCAGTCGTTAGTTTTGGATCCCAGTTTATAATCCGGACTCCTTGATAAATTAGGCCCTTATTATATAAATCAACAAATACCTTATTTACAGCCTTATTAATATCTTTATCGAGGGTGAATTTTTCTCTTGTATAATCAAGCATTAAGCCCATTACTTCCCATTGATCTCGAATGTGATCAGCGTGTCGATGCTTCCAGTTCCACGCTTCCTCTAAGAAGGCTTCACGGCCTAAATCAAAGCGTGTTAAGCCTCTTTCTTTATAAAGTGCTTCTTCTACTTTAATTTGGGTAGCAATACCAGCATGATCCATCCCAGGAAGCCAAAGAACATCATATCCTTGCGCCTTTTTATAGCGGGCTAAAATATCTTGATAAGTTGTATCAAGCGCATGACCTAGATGAAGAACACCGGTAACATTAGGTGGGGGTAAAACAAGCGAATAAGGCTTTTTAGTTTTATCTCCTGCCGTAAAATAGCCCTTCTTTTTCCACTCTTTATATTTACCAGCTTCTACACTTTTATGCTCATAAGCTTTCTTAAGTGCCATAACTACCTCCTAAAAATAAAAAA
>JGI24711J26586_10002123_pt1 | contig 14389 bp, 9 predicted proteins | sample BioPla3DNA1_FD_26586 | JGI IMG/M metagenome (IMG submission 26586)
ATGTGGCCTAGGGCATATTTTATATTGTTACAAATAAAAAAATGAAAAAAATATACAAATTATGAGCCCTTATAGTGGCTCTTTTTGCACTTGGTTTTATAGCATTTGCAAATGCTCAAGAGTCGAATAATACTCCTGTACCAGTCACTCTAAATATTCTCGGTGGTGGTGGTAGTGCATGTGAGTACTTTAATTATAGTACAGTGACTGCTATAAGGAGTTTTGATGAGGTTAAAGCTGAATCTTCCCCAGCTGCCTATATGTGTACATTAAGAACATCAGAAGCATCTCTAAAGGTTACATCTGCATTCGGACTAAAGAATAGTAGTGGTGTTGTTGTTATTCCTCATACATGAATAAAAATGAAACAATCATATTACTCAGGATTTAGTCCATTTAATAACCCTGGTACTGGATATATATATCCATGTACAGATGGAGGTACAGGTGGTCATCATACTCAAGGAGAGACACCGTGTCAACTATGATCAGGATTTTCTCCCTTAAATAATAGTGGTACCATGTGTACGGTGTCCTCTACTGTAACCGGTCAAATAACAACAGCTTATGTACCGATTAGTAGTGAAAGAACTCTATTTAAAGTACAAGACAACACTGACTTGTGTTGGTTTTGAAACGAAACTCAATTAGAACTTACAATTCCTGCAAACACACCAGCAGGAACTTATAGTGGGAATGCAATAGTATTCAAATTATATGATTCATAAAAAACAAACAAAAGTCTAGGTTAATAACAATCTAATAATTTAGATTAATTTATCCTAGGCCACATAATATAGCATAATATCACAAAAGATTTGATTTTTGGTCAACAATCATTATTAACTATCATTACATTGTTTGTTTTTTTAATTTTAGAAAGTTTTTTGTGATGATGAAAAAAGTTTTTTTATTTGTATCCCTGTCTTTGTTCATTCTTTTCCCTTTTGCCTTGGCTCAAACTCAAAAAGTAGCAGAAGTTCAGCTAACTATTTTAAAGTATGGTCTAGTGATCTGAACTCCTGCCAACCTAAACTTAGGAAGTGTGCTCCCATGAAATCAAGTAGAAAAAACTTTTGATGATTATTTTTGGGTAGAGGATTTAAGAGGATCCGATATAGGATATTATACTACCATTCAATGCGATGGACTTTATGGGCCAGACAACTTTGTTATTACTTGAATACAATTGTTGTGAAACTCAATAGAATTTCTAGCATGAGTGGAAAATCAAACATTACTATATTCCAATCTAAGTTCTTGGACAGATATCACTCAGCCACAACTCTATTTTTATAAAATAGATAATACACCATTAAACTATCATATTAATAAGTATTGAAATAAACCATCTATTCGTGCATTTATTCCAAACGATGCACCAGCTGGTGATTATAAATGAAAAATCACATATACACTCTATGATATGAGTTTTGATTTATAGCCATTTAAACTAACAAATAAAAAATTCCGAAAGTTTTTCGGGATTTTTTTGTATAGTATTTTTTTTGTTCATAAAGGACCTTTGTTTGTGTTAAAATAGTGAAATGGTACAAAGAACAGAGTGGAGAATTGCTTTAAAGTGCCTGTTAAGCTTTTTTATACTCGACCTCCTCATTAGATTTAGGTACACTAGGTTGACCAGAAATATTTTTTTGTCTCAAATATTTGCTTATTCCGCTTATGTTCCAATTTATATAGTTGTCTTCATTTCTTTTATGTTTCCTTTGATAATCACTTCTTGCTTTTCAACCTCCACTAATTCACTCCATAGCCATAACATAATTATAAAATTCATTCCAATTAAGCATTCAATATGGATTATTAAATCCGATCTCCGCCTCTGCTCCGAAAGTATTTCTTGCCATTTTACCATCTATTAACTCCACATTGTTGTAAAAGAAATCATAAAACTTATCTATTACTACCCCAAATTCACTAGGGAATGTTCAAAGTTTTTGATGTAAATTTCATTTTATTAGATACCATAAATTATATTTAGCCTCTTTATGTTTCCCTTCTAATTTAAGCTTTTTAACCAAAGAAAGTCATCTCATCAAAAAATTCACATTTCACTGATCTCGTGCATCAATATCAAATCGATTCCAAAATTTTCATAAATAAAAATCAACTATTCATCTATTACTTTGTTTTCATGTTTCCAAACTCCTTCAAACAGATTTCCAAAACTCTTCTGCGGCTTCTATTTCAATATTTTCTTTTCATTTGTAATCTCCGTTTCTGGGTACCAACTTTTCTACAACTCACTTATTAGCTGTCCATGGAGAGTTTGTGTAATATCAATAAGTATAAGAAACTTTTTGACTTATGTCCTCTTTTGTCCCCTCCCTACTTAAATTTATTATATCTTTGTAAACATAAGAGTCTGCTCCTCATTTTGTTGCTAAATTTATTATACTATTTTCTGATGTCATATCTCTAAACTCCAATATATCCAATATTTTGTTTCAATATTTTTTCCAATAATTTGGTAAATCTTTTGCAAGAAAATTCATACTGCTTTGTTTTGGATTGAATGTTCCTAATTCGAAATCAGACTTTTTGTATTCTAATTCTCTAGAGAATGTTTTCTCAAATGGTGGCTTTGATGTAATCCCATCTAATAATATAAGTAGCTTATCTGCCTGATCCGTGTCTCTACACCATATTCATGGTAAAAATCACATGGTTCTAGCAATAGCCCAAAATTCGTGCATCGTATTATCTTCTTGACCATTTTTAATTAATCATGTTAATATAGCTCATATAAAATACATTTTTGCTCTTGATTGTTCATCTTTACTTTGTGCATCTTCCATAACCCTTTTTAAAAATGGTAGTGCTTTACTTATTCTACCCCTTGTAATCATTCTAAAATATTCTTGTTCTGCTTGTCTAAATCCAATTTCTCAAATTTCGTCAGACCTTTTTTTGAGGCTCGTAAAATATGCATTAGAATGCTCACTTAATGTGTTAGCAAACTTCCTAGACCAAATTCCAGCCCATAAATACTCATCACTCAACGATAAAAATGGTTGTCTACCATCTATTATTCATACTATATAATCAAATTCTAATCTATTTAATTCTGCCTGTTTTTTCTTTCTCCAATGTACACTTTCCATACCGCTGTATTCCTCCAATTGTCTTTTTCTCTCCTCTTGCATATTTTTGAATCTAATGCGGTGTTCTTTTCATAAAAATTTTTCTACCCAAAATCATTTTCACAGATATTGCAAAAGTCAGCCCCTACCATAAGGTCAGTCTTTTTTCATTAGTATCAAAAATGCCGCCGCCACCTTGTGCCTATTTCTATCTCATCCAACATATCATGGAGTTGTAAGTAAGTCTTTCAATTGACTGTTTCGTAAACTAGAAAAATGGGGATCTGATTCATACATTTTGTACCAAATCTCAATTTTTTTCCAAGTTTTATTTTCTCTTTCATTATAAAATTCTAACTGTACACGATCAAATGCCTCTGACATTGTTGGAAATATCCCAAAGATAGAGGTAAGAGATCACAGTTTACTATATAAATTAAGTCATCATTGTGAATATAAAAAATTTTCAAAATCTTCTGTTTGGTCTTCGCGTACTTTTTTAATTCAATCTTGTATAGTTTTAAAACCATTTTTTAAAGCTCCTCCTATGGCAGCCAAGGAGTAAAACTTAAGCAGACCCTTTTGAGGATAACCAACTTTTTCATGTTTTTTACAATCTATATTATACTCTACTACCCTATCTTCATATTCTTGTTTTGTATAAGCACGAAGTCCTTTTGATTCCATCAATAATATAAATTTTTCAAATGATAATTCATTTTCATATTTATAATTTAGAAATTTAGACAAATCATTTTCATCTTGTCATTCAAAATTACAAGCAACTTTAACCGTTCATTTAGATTTATTTACATTTTTAATTTCATATGTTGTATGTTCCCGTGCTTGTCATGGTCTACCTTTTTTATTTCAATCCCATATAGCATTCGACCTACCAAAAGAATGTATTTCTTCTCATTTATTATTAACAAGTTTTCAATTTTTTAATTTTACCTGTCATTCTTTGTCTCCAAAAACATTAAGATTTTTGAAAAAATTAGATTTTATTATATTTTTGATCGAAGTATCCCAATCATTTCCATCAATTTTAGCTACTTTAAAAACCTCTCCAGAACTTTTTATTTTACTTAAATGTTCTGCCGTTTTTGGTAATGTAAAAATCTGTCCTACTGAATCAGATTGTATTTCATTTCATACAACTTTTACATTAAAAGTACTTGATCAAATGCTCACTATTTCAAACTCAAAAAAGGAGTCATTTTTATCCATTGGTGGTAATTTCGATCCTCCAGTATTAATAAATAGTCTAGTACCAACACGGAATCCTTTGTCTTCTTCTCAATAAAAGTCGTATCAAGCTAAAGACTCTCGTTCTTTCATAAACTTTTCTTCTTCTGTTTCTTCTATATGTTCTCTTGGTGTCTCCTCATCTTCCTTATTTTCATTGTCATCTTCTGTTCAGTGTAAATAATCTAACAATTCTTTTGTTAAGTTTTTTGTAGGCTCATCATCAGATTCATCAGAAAGCTGTTCCAAAATTTCTTCAAATTTATTTTTTCAATCTTGATCCAATGAATTATATTTATTTTTTATTTCATCAAAATTATAATAAGGGTCCTCTTCATAAGCGTAGTTTTCTAAATCTTCAAAAGTCTCTCTAGCAAGACTTTCACCAGTATCTGTTCAACGCATTTCGTTTAACCCTAACAATCCTGACAAACTTTCTTTATCCATCACTCAAGTAGATTGCTGTTCTCCTTCAACTTCTGACTCTAAATCACTTTTTCAAAAAATATATAAGTGACTTATTTTATTAATATTATTCAAATCAAATTTTAGATTTTTTGACTCTATCTCCAAATCTAATTTTTTTAACATTTCTTCAAAAATGGAACCACTATGAGGATTGTCAGCAAAGCTTTTTAATAGTTCTTTATTTTTTGTTATTTCATAAAAATGTGTTTTAGTTTTTTCCCAAAGTCAAAACTTTTTCAATAAAATTTCTAAATCATCTTTATCTTTATTAAACATAGAATCAAGTTCATCTACAGTTAGATCTACTCATTCCAATTTTATTTTATAGTTGTTACCTAAACAAATCTCTCAATTTTTTGTGAAATAAGAGCCAAATACTCCATCATGATTTTGAGCACAACTCAAAAGTCCATTTTCTTTATGTTCCAACAATTCTATTATCTCTGGAGGATTTTTTTCTAAATTTATATCAAAAAATATCGGAAAGTTTTTTGTTTCTTTAAAGTTTTCTACATCCAAAAATTGATTATGTTCTCATGAATGAAATCATTTTTTAATATCTAAGATTATTTCGTTACCATCTGCAAGAGTAATTTTTAATTCATGCTCTAGTTTTTCAAAGTCAAAAAGTTCTCTTAAAAAATCTTTGTAAGCTTCATTATCAACATTCAAACTCGATAAAAACTCATTGTTACTTCAAAGTGTTTTTTCAATAAACTTATTTGCAAATATAGTTTGTTCTTTTCAGTCTAGCTCTCAAAAGTTAAAATTATTTTCTACTAATTTCTCCAAAACTTCTACCACATCATTATTTTCCTTACTCCCTCCCATCTTCTTTAAGTATTCTTTTCGGATTGATTTATTAATTTTATTAATTTCATTTTGCCTATCTGTTGTTCAATCTTCCTCAATATCATATATCTCCTCCTTTAATCTCAATATTTCGTCATTAGATTCACACAATGGAAATTCACCGTCAACTGGTTTTCCTACTTCTTGTATTTGAGAGTAAACATTGTTTTGATGTCCATCCAACTTACGAATAGTTTCTTTGTTTTGCCAAGATAATAGAGTAGCAATAATGTGCTGATTAGAAAGGTCTTGATCTCAAAAACTATTTCTTTCATTTACATTGTATCTATTCCTCTTTAAACCATCAAAAACTTCTTGATTTGAAATTTTTATTTCATCTAACAAATTTGGATATTTTTCTAAAAAATCTTTTATATTAATTTTTATAGACTTAAATGATGTTTTTTTATTTTTTATCTTCTCAAATTCACCAAAAGTTAGTATGAAAAGATTCAAAAGTTCATTATCAGGAGCAACTATATCGTATAACTTTTTTATGAATATGTGTCCGATAATATTTTGTAGATTATCATTTAACTCATCCCTTTCATCATATTCTAATATATTATTTACATCTATGCTTAGACTCGTTAAATCTAAAACTTTGATCTTGTTTTCTGAAAGAATTTTAGAAATCAAGTTTATAGAGTCTGTATTTAAATCACCAAAAGTTTCTAAAAGGTTTTGAAAATCTTGCGATTTTAATCACTTTTGCAATTCGAACAAGTTTTGCAATCCTTCTTGAAGATTGGAATCTACCTTGTTTATTGAATTCATATTGTTTAGTTTTTGTCTTGTATTTCCCATTGTCTTATTTACAGTACATAAAATACTAAAATAAGTATATACCAAAATATAAAATTTGCAAATTATTACAACGATACAAGCATATTATAAACAATAACAAACAAATGTCAAATCGAAAATTTCCTCGCTAAATCTTATTATTAAAAAAACTTCATTAGATATTAAAACTCTTGTTTACAACTAATGATATTATAAATAGATTAGAACACAAATACAAAAAAATAAGGACAAAAAATTAGATATTTTTGAATTTATATAATTCTACTCCGTTAATCATATCGCTTCTTTCATCTTTTTGGTATTCATTTGACTGAACAATCACAATCTTATCATCCAAAGAAATATTTCACTTGAAAATTATTCTAATCATTTCTTTACCTATTCTTTTTAGATTTTCGTAATTAAAAGATTCTGAAATTTTATATCACCTAACTCCTCGTATCATATTCAAAAATCTATAGGTTTCATCAGACTTAGTAAAAGTAATTACAGGCACCTTTGGAGCCAAAGATGAAAGTCTCGCAGAAGAATATCCGTTATCAGTAAAACAAACTATAGCTTTTATATCCAACTCTCTAGTTATTCTGTAAGCACTATAGATGATATAATCTCTAACAGCAAAATCCTCATCATTATCAAATCTTTTAGCTTCTACATCTTTTACTTCTGATTCACATTTTTCCAATAACTCATAAGTTTCAGTAATAATTGGTAGAGTTTCTTCCTCTTCTATAATATGTTCTAAAACGAAAGAATCTATGGATAAATCACAGAATTCTTTGATTCACTCCTTTGTTCTAAACGGGTAGTCCTTGTTTCATACGCTAGAAATAAAACTAACAGCAACAGGCTTACCAGTACTTTGTATTTTTTTTATCAAGCCCTCCTTTGTTAATTTTAATGCTTTCATTTCTTCTGTTATCTTGTCAAAAACAAAGATAATACTGTCTGAAATAGCATTAATTGCATCTAAATTTTTCAATCATTCCAAGGTTTCTATTTTTGCTACAATTTTCATATTTCATTTATTTTGTTCACTTAAAAATGATTTTAATTCTAAGATATCATCTGGGCTTTTGACACCAGATAAAGCAATCATATGTATCCCATATTCCAATCATCGTAAAATATCTTTTTTATCTCTTTCTGTCAAAACACCAAAATCTATTGGATTATTCAAAAATCTAACTCTATCAAATTGTAAAAGTGTTCATCATTCCAACACTTTACAATTTATGTTATCGTCAGCTACAATTTCACTAACTTCTACTAAAATATCGCTTTGTTCAAATCTAATTTTTGCACCAACTCACAATTCTCATAATTTCTGATAATCTATAAAAACTTGTTTATCTCACTCTTGTGCATATTCTGAATAGTCTATATTTATAGTAGCTCATTTTTTTAGTTTTATATCCACTAAATTTTTTACTCTTATGTCGCATCACTTAGTTTCCATCATAATAGTTTTACTATTGTCCAACTTCATAATTGTTTCAATATATTTTTTGTTATTATCGTCAAACCCACCAGACAAACTAAGTCTAAAAACATCTACCATGTTGATAACTTTTGATAGAACTGTTTCCTTTGCTAAAACGGGTCATACTCATGCGATGATTTTTGAAAAATTGAAATTAGCCATACTAAGTTAGTTAAAAGTTAAATGTTCTTAAAATTCATAAAGTTTATCAAGTTCGTAAAGTTCATCAAGTTCATAAAGTTTATAAAGTTTGTAAAGTATTAATAACTTTCAACTTGTAACTTTACAAACTTTCAACTTGTAACTTTATAAACTCATTATTTATATGCTTTCATAATCCACTAAAACGAATCATTTTGATCAAATCATTTTTACATAATTTTTATTTTTTATTATCAACTGTGCATGATCGTTTGTTTGAGTGTGCAATAAGTCTTTTCATATCATTATATATACATTTCTTTCTACATAATGCTTTGGGAAATAAATTACTATCGTATTACCATGTTTTTCTATTTTGACATCTATATCCAACAGCGGTAAATCATCAAAAGTTTCTAATTCAATTCTTAGTCAAATTTCTTCTTCCAATGCTTGAATATTTTTCCCTGCTCTTCATATAATAGCTCATTTTTCTGATTTTGGTACAAATAAATATACTGTACCTCACTTTATTTTGGATATAAAACTACAAGGCATCAGTTCCTGCAACTGTTTATCAATAGCTATTTTAGCATACTCATCCATTTTTGAGGGCCTTTCTTGAGAAAAAATATCCTCTCAAAGTGGGATCACTACTATTTGTTCTCCAAAAGTATAAATTTCAAACACGACTTCTTTGTCAAAAAAACTGGAAACTTCAATAACTGGCCTAGCTAAATCTTCAGATTGCATACCTGCTGGAACTTTTACAGTAAGATGTAATTGTAGAATTTCTTTGATTTCACCTTTATCTATAAACATAACTGTATCCAAAACCTGTGGAATAATTCACATTTCTATTGTCCCCAAAAATCTCTGAATACTGTCAATAGGTCTAGTTGCATGTATGACTCCAATCAATCCAATACCAGTAAGTCTGAGATCTTTGTATAACTCAAAATCTGGTTTATTTCTCACTTCATCATAGACAGTATAGTCTGGCCTAGAAAGCAATAAAATATCTCTAACTTCATCGTGTGATCCATGAGTAAAACTATATTGAACCACATTTTCCGGAACCATCAAATCGCGCGGAGATTCGATAGTTTTAATTATTTTTTTATCTCTTTCGTAAAATTCCACCAAAGCCTGTGCAAATGTTGTTTTCCCACTTCCAGGAGCTCCAGAAACGAGAATTCATTTTGCAGATGTTTTGAACCAATCTAAAACTTCTTGTTCTATTTTATAGTCATCCAAAGATAATTTTTTAATTGGTTTGACTACCGTAATTTCTAGTCCATCAGAAAGTGGGGGATATACGATTACAATTCTGTATGGTCCAAGTTGTATTATCTTTGAAAGATTTCTATCTATCTCCAAAATACTATCATGCCTAGTTTCTACTTCTTTAAAAATATCATCAATTAATTTTTCTACAAATTTTTTGTCCAAAACTTTGCTACCAAGTTCTGGTTTTCGTCCACCAGGACCTCCATTTTTTTTCAAAAGAGGGTTGTTTTCTTTGATATGAATCGACATAGTGTTTTCAGCAAAATATTGGTCTAAAACACTTCCACAACCTTTTACTATTTGCATGTTTTAATCAAAAAAAATAAAATTATATTTATAAATAAATAAACTTGGATATTTGTTTTTGAAAATAAATCACCATTACAAACAATACATTATAAACAATGTGTTATCGCAAGTATCACTATAAACACAATAATTTGTCCAATTTTTTGTTTAAAAAAATCAACACCTCTATATATTGATTTTTCTTTATTTTTCAATAAATAATGATTATTCAGAAATAAAAATACAGTTTTTACCTACAAAAATTGATATGCATTTTCATATAATTGGTATAAAAGAATACAAAAATAATAAATATAATATCAACACATAGTTCCAAAATAAACAAAAATAAACATTTTATTGATTATTTTATAATTAATCTTATCCTGTTCTATGCTTTAACTAAATAAAAGATAATTTATCATTTTAAATTAAAAAGGTGACAATATTTCTACTTATCTTATCAATAATATCTTTTGCTTTATATTTTTATATAATATGATTTTGGTATCTGTGACTTATACCAATTTTACTTTTTCTTCTTTTTTTTATATACAACATTAGTTGACTTTCCCTCAAATACAAAACCAATAGCATATTACAAAATTATGCTTTATTTTTTGTACGAATCCTTATACAGTTTGGATTATTTTTATTATTTAAGTTTTTTGACATAAACACCATATGATCCATTTTCGCCATCATGTCTATAAATATCTTGTTTTGGCTTGGGTCTTATATCTTTAAATATGAGGATTGAAAAAAAATAGCTCAGTTTGGGTACTATATTTTCATTATATTTTTGTTACTTTATAGTTTATGAAATTATGAGATAACGATAAGCCTAAATTTGTTGTTTTATGTACGAACATTGACCCTTGCTATAGTAGGTTTTATAGTTTTTGTGTTGTCATTATTTTATCAGGTGGAGAAGTATTTAGAATACCAATTTTTTATTTTGATGCTATGAAGTTTTTGAATGATACTCTTTAAACAAATAAACAATATTTATATTTTTCTAAGCATTTTTGTTTTTATTTTGAGTGTCCTTTATATTTATATCTTTCGTATACTTTCCAATAAACCACCAACGGAAGATCAAATCAAAGAGATTTCTGTTAGACGCATATTAGCTTGAGAAAGAGTGTTAAAAGAAATAAATAAAAATAGAGATTTTTCAAATAAAATGTATTCTTTTGTTGCAGGGTTTCCAAGTTTTGTAAAATATGGATTAGAATTCGCAAATACATTGATAATTTTAATTTTAATATATTTATATTTTCAAAATGCTTTAAGTCTAACATGAAATATAGAACAAATGTTTTATCGATTGGTAACAGCTTGATTTATAGCAAATGTATATTTGTTAAAAAGATTAAACTACACTTCCATATTGCAAAGACTGCTTACTTTTTTGGTAATAAATTTTGCTATATATATTAGTTTATTTTCCGCATTTTCATGAGATATTGGATCTATAGTATTTTTAGGAATAATACGAAATATATTGTCAACAATGATGGTTTTTCATGTTCACAGAACAAAGGCCTGAGAATATCTTAGGAAAATGGATTATTTGTTTTGGATATTTACCACTATGTTAGCCTTGGTAGTAAATATAGTTTTGCTATTCCATACTGATTTGGCTGGAGGTTTATTGTTCCCTATAATACTTTTATATGTTTGAATACAGTGAATATCATTATACTATTCCATAAGGTATATTAACAAAATTAAAGAAGTCACAGAAGAGGATGAGTTGTAAAGTTTTAGCCCCCTTTACTTGTTACGGAGAACTCCGTAAATAAGGGGGGTAGGGGGGATTTTGTGATAAATGAGGGTTTTTATTTAGTCCTCTTGTTTACAAAGAATTCCGTAAATGAGTGAGTTAAGGGAGTTAAAAACCATTCATTAGTCTAAAATCCCCCTTCGTCCCCCTTACTCTCCGATAGATCTCGAACAAAATGAGATCCCGATATATCGGGTCACTTTGTTCAAAGGGGGATTTGACCATCAATCTTCAACTTTCAACTTTACAAACTTTACAAACTTTCAACTTGTAACCCTCAACTTGCAACTTTAAACCAAAAAAAGTATCTCAAAATTTGCAAAAAATATTTTTATGAATATAATTTCCAAGGATTTAGTTTTTTAGAATAAAAAATGAAAACATTAATAAAAATTTTGAGCATAACTTTATTTTTACTAGCAATTTTTTGAATATCTTTCGCACAACACGGGAAATGGGGAAACTGGTGATCAGATCCGATGCAAATTTTTAATACATTTGTAGATAGTGGTAGTAATGAATGAAATTATAATATACATGAAACTGCTCTAGATTGAGTGACAGATCAACAATGATGATATGCAAGGTCTTTTAAAATTACAAACACATTAGATTATATTAGGATCTACATGGACCCATATCTTCAACGAACAATATATGCTGGTCTTGTTTTAGCTGTTGTTGCATTGATATATCTTTGATTTTTGTTGGTAACAGGCTGACTTCACAAAGAATGAGATCGAAGCAAAATAAAATCAAAAGTGATGTATATAGTTGTTGGGGTATTTTTACTTAGTTGATTTTATTTTATCATCAAAGTAATGGTGGCGCTCGTTACATCATTATTTGGATGATCAACATGAGATTCTGGTTATTAAACAAAAAACATTTTATATAATATAATATTTAACAATGAAATTATTAAAATACTTTTTATTCATAATATGAGTTCTTTGATTTTTGTTGGTTCAAAATAAGGTGGGTGCGGCTGTTTGAATTCCCCCATCTTTTAGGAATAATTTTACAGACTATCTTACGAGTTCGGAACCAGACAAGGAATGAAGAGTAGAAAATGTTATTGATTTATGAATTGATACTAATAAATCTCTGAAACAAAATATAAAATGTCTATTTTATCCAAATGCTAGTCCCGTTGTATGATGTGAAACTACGGTTGCTGGTTGAAAAATATGGGATGTGGCTAGATATATTTGATTTGCAATATTAGTAATCTTTTTGGTTGTAGTTGGGATCAATTTACTTCTACAATGATGAAACCCAGAAAAAGCAAGATCATCATTAAAATCTTTGATATACATACTATATGGTTCTGTTTTGTTTTTTGGAGCTACATGGATACTTTGAAGCTCTCTTTGAATTGAAAATGTTAAGTGAACTGAATGATTAGTGGACGCTCTACAGTGATGACCAGATTCTTTGTTTTTCAAAATTATTTCAACCTTAAAGGCTTTAGCATTTTTTGTTGCTATAGTTATGGTTGTTGTTTATGGTTTTAAAATGATGTCAGTTTCCGATCAAGCAACCAAAACAAAAACGGCTATAAAATGAATCATAAATGTAATTATAGCATTAGTAATTATAAAAGTAATAGATTATGTTTATTATATTGCACAACTACCAAATTTTACAACACAAGCAACAGAGTTTATTATAGAGGTTGCAAAAATACTTGGATTTATAATATGAGCTGTTTTGGTGCTTTTGGTATTTTACTCCGGTTTTTTGTTTCTTACAGATCAATGAAAATCTGAAAATATGAAAAAAGCAAAAAATATTATTGTTTGAGTTATTTTAGGTGCTATAGTAATATTTATGTTGTTACTGATAATGTATCAACTTTTTGCAGAGTTTGCATAGAATTTTATAAAAATAGTTTTTTATTCTCAATAAAACCCAATGAAAGTTATTTGTTCAATCTGATGAGGAGAAATATGAGGATTTTTCAATGGCAAAAAAAGACCAATAGAAACAAAAGTAATTGATCACGAGTTAATAACTATTAGTTGAAAAAAATCTCCCAAAGTGCTTTTCATCCCTACAGCAAGTTGAGACAACAAGAGTTATATTTCAAATTTTACTAATTACTATACCTCGCTTGGATGTGATGTAAATACACTTTTGCTTCACAATAAACTTATTGATCCAATAACATTGAAGAAAAAAGTTTTTTCGGCAGACATTATTTATGTGTGAGGTGGAAATACACTCAAAATGCTTAATTTGTGGAAGAAAGTCTGACTCATTTCTCTTTTACAACAAGCACATAAAAAGTGAATCATTTTTGCTGGAATTAGTGCAGGAGGAATCTGTTGGTTTCACGGGGGGATGTCCGATTCCAGAAAATTTAGTGACAAAGATACTGGATTTATTATTGTAAAAGGTTTGGATTTTGTTCCTCTGTATTTTTGCCCCCATTTTGATAGAGATGTCAAAAGAAAGGAAATTTTACCCGAATTTATCAAAAGGACGAACAAAAAACGAATTGTTTTAGAGGACGGAACTGCATTCCTTGTCAGGTGAAAAAGGTGGAGAATCGTTAAGTCAAAACCAGAAGCCCGCGCTTGTCTTGGTTTTCATCATAAAGATGAGGTCATCTATCAAGCATTAGAAGTTACAGACTTTCAATCTCTTTCCAAACTTTCTCGTAGCTATCCCTTGTTTATATAGCCTATAAATTTTTATTCTTTCCTCTGGATTTAAATATCAGTTTCCCCCCTTTGCATTACTAATATTGAATAAGATTTAAATTAGCATTTCTATCTTATCCATTAGTGGTGCTTTTTGAATTATAATTAACTTCCTCTTGATTTAGATGGCATCTTTTCTTATTATCCATTTGCATCACTAATATTCTTTAAGATTTAAATTCCCATTTATTATCTTATCTATTAGTGGTGC
>JGI24711J26586_10002139_pt1 | contig 14320 bp, 17 predicted proteins | sample BioPla3DNA1_FD_26586 | JGI IMG/M metagenome (IMG submission 26586)
GTACTTTACTATCTATATTCTCGGTTTCCCAATTATAGAAATAAACAGTATTATTTATTTCAACTTCTAACTGCCTTAATTCTTCTACTAAATTACAAGTACTTCTTCCGCTTCTTCACCAGATTTACCAGTTATAAATCGTAAAAAAGCTAGATAATTATGTTTTAAGTTATATCTGATCGTATTAGGCTGATCACCGTATAATACTTCGATATCGACCGCATCACCAACATCTAAGTATTTATCAATTATATCTTCAACTTCCGGAACCTCTAAAGCAGTACATGCACCTCGTAAAGCATTGTATATTGGGGTCTTTGGTAAATCATCAGCTGTAAAGGTCTCTGTTTGCCCTTTAGCTAATCTTGCAAAAGCTATTCCGTCATCATTCTTAAGAATTGACATATTAAATGTACCATCCAACTTTTGAATAGCTAAAATTTTTTCATTATAAAAATCTTCAAGCCATTTTACAAATTCTTCCGCATCTAAATCTTCAATATGTGGAATTCCACCAATGACCGTAGAAGCTTGTATTTCAATACCTTTTGATCGCATTGCTTCCCGTAAATTATTAAATACATCTAATAAAGTATCCTCATCAATTTCCTCAGGCATTAATTCTTTAAATTCTTCAAAATCATTATTCTTAACAGCATTTCTTACTCGAGTTGCTGAGGCACGTTTTGTTGGATCAGTATCAGAAGTGTCTCTTTCTAGATACACAACTTTTATACCCATAGATTCTAAGTTCTGCTGTAAATAGGAATTTAGTCTATCAGCACCACAATATACATATTTAATATCAATACCATGCTCTTCTTTAAGCAATTTAACTAAATCTGGTATATAAGCTGATGGTACTTGAATNATACCNGCTTTAATATTAAGCTTNTTGAGGATCTTCTCTATCATATTCTTTCTTTCTTCAAATGTAAATGGATTTTTACTCAAGTCCTTACTAGACTTCTTTCCTACGACAACTGCTATAATTATAGGNTTATCAGGATGGTCTAAATGAGCTCGCCTGATTAATTCTACATGTCCTCTATGAAAACCAGAAAATCTTCCAATTATTAAAATTCCATTTACCAATGTAATACACCCTCTTAATTAGTTACAAGATAAATAGTTAAACCACCGACAATTGCTTTGTCGGTTGAATCATCAAGTTGACTGAAAGCATATGCACCTAATCCCACTGTTAATATCTTCTCCCATACGTTCTTTGTTTTCAACGAACGTACTTCAGCTTCTTTTATATTATACATTGATTGCCAATTCTGTATATTATCATCTTTATAACTAATAATATTATCTTTAAGTTCTAATGTTTCTTTAAGCACAATGATACGATTATCTTGTATCTCATCTTTTTGTTCTGTTAATTTAATATATTGGTCAAGAGTCTTCTTATAATACTCAGCCTCTTCTTTAGCTAAATCTAAAAGTTTATCATTTTCAACTAATTTATCAAATACATCATTACGTACAGCTGTATAACCATTACCTAAGTCATAAACGGCTGGTTGAGCATAACTACAGCCTGTAATAAGAAAAAATATTAATGCAGCAATTAAACTAATATTAATTCTTTTCACCATTAATCATCTCCGAAATCTATAATACAATTCGGTTAAAAATTTTGCGTCATTAACTTCGATAAAGATACACGGTTTATTTGTCCAAACTTCACAGCTAGGATAAACTTTATTTACAAAATGTGAATACGGAATTATATCAAAACCATTTTTGTCTGGATCAAATAAGTCGTCTAAGATGTCAATAATAGAAACATTACTATCGACAGATTTCTTTTTAATAATATAATGACCTAATTTAGACTGCGGTCCATTATCAATAACGATATCATAGATAGGTTTAATACTGTCCCTAAATTTTTTATTGGATAATGCTTGATCGATGGCATTAATTACATGCAAAATAGTAGCATTACTTTCATTTAAAAATAAGTTCTTAGCTGCGTCAGTGTATTTAGAATCATTATTCTGGTTATTTCCCTTAATTCTTAAAAGTTCATTTGGCCATTCGGATATTATATCACTAGCTATATCTCTATCAACCACATAATAAAAGAATCCCAAAAATGTTAATAAACTATTACTGATAAGATTTATACTAGTTAGACCAGTTGTATCTTCTATATAGCTAAATGAATACCAAAAATCAGCTTTTGGTGCAACTGCGACATATGTATCATTAGATGGTATAATAACATATACTACACCATTACGCCTGAATCCATATGACCTGTAATTTATTGCCTCAAAGTAATCATTTGTACAAATAACACTGTTGCTACGTTTTGGAATATTCTCCCAACTAGGTAATATATCTGAGACTAACTTTGTAATAATATTAGATTTAGTTTGTAACGCTCTCTTACCTGGAGTAAACAAAAAAGGATTAATCCCTTTATCAGACGATGCTCTATATAGAAGAGTATGCGGTGGATCTTTAATATTAAGTTTAAAATCTGCATAAATTAAATCTCCTGATTTATTAAGTTTCTTTAACAATTCTTTTATCCCTATAAAATAATTAGACATTTTTAATACATCGCCAATTGTTAATTCTTTTATGGTATATGGTTTAGATCCTGCAGCTGCTAATATTATATTGATGTTACCTAGTAAATTACCCATATTATTGAATCTCCTCTTTATTTAAAGCACTATATCTATAATATAATTGAGTTAAGAATTTATTATCGCTGCTGTCAATAAAGATACACGGTCTATCTGTCCATACTTCACAAGATGGATACGTTTTGCTTACAAATGTCGTATATATGACGAATTTAAAACCGTTTTTCTTCGGATTAAATAAATCATCTAAAATTTTAAGTATTGTCATATTATTATTTGAGACTTTAATTTTTATAATATAACTTCCAATTTCAGGATATTGACAATCATCAAGATATTTGCTGTATACAGGTAGTATTGTTATTAAAAATTTTTTGTCAATAAGTAGTTGATCGATGCCATTAAATATACTTACAATCACCGATTTACTCTGTTTAGCGAATATATCTTTAAGTTTGTTTATATTTAAAGATTCATTAGTTTCGATATGCTTTAATAATTCATCAGTATTAATAGACATTGATATTGTTTTATTTAACAGCTCACTGTCAGTTATGAAATTATAAAAAAATGAAAGAAAAGATAAAATACTTTTGTTAACATCACTCATATTTTCTAATCCAGTTCTAGAACTTAAGTATGCAAAAGAGCGCCACAAATCATCAGCAGCTGCTACTGCTAACATAGCGTCGTTTGGCGGTATTACAATATATATTTTGCCCCCAACTCTTTCACCGTAATTTTGATAATTGCTAGCCACATAATGATCATTTGTACCAATAATACTTTTATTGCGTTTCGGTATACCTCTCCAACTTGGCAGTATATTAGATATTAATCTGTTATATACATTAGAAGTTCCTTGCGATATACGTTCTCCAGGAGTAAATAAAAAAGCTTCCATATTTTTATCGGATGAAGCTCTATATAAAAAATTGTTCAGTCTATTCCTTTTATCGATATAAAAATATGTAATACCATCTTCTTCAGCCTCTACTAAATTTTCTACCAGATTCTTTATTCCTAATGAATAATCAGATAAATTAATTAAATCATCTAACGATAATTTCTTTATGCTGTACGGTTTAGAACCCATTGCCGCTAATATTAAATTAATACGATTTAAAACATTCATAATCTAACCTCCATATTTTTTATTGATGTAATCTATATTCTCTTGATGCGTTGAATTGCCTATCTCTTTTTCTCTTTCAGAAAATTCTTTTTCTTTAGTGTGATATTCTTCTTTTAACTTATCCATCTTTTTCTGTACTTCTATCTGTTCTTCTTGGAGTTTTTTTTCTTCTTGGATCTTATCTTGAGATATCTTTTCCAGCTCATCTATCTTTTTCTCATTTGTTTTGATATCATTAATTATATCCTTTTCAACTTGACTTGGACCAAAAAATTTATCTTTTAGATATTTAAATACGAAGTATCCGGATAAAATAAGTGCTATAGCTACTATCCATTCAAATATATTTTTTAGTGTATTTAATATCTTTTTCATGTTATGCAACTCCGCAGAATTTTCTGACATTATTTAGCCTGTTCATCCATCCTCTATAAAACTTCTGTTGAGATGGATTGTTTGCAACAATAGCATCATAGAATGATTTTCTGATATCACAATATACTTTGACTATCACATCCAGTTCTACTACAGCTAATGTCTTTTCTAATGCAGCTATTGTTAATGGTCCTATTGCACCATCTACTGCTAAGCTGTTTCCAAAAGTATTCAGAGTTCTTTGAATAAATCTTGCTGCATTACCTACACCATGATTGACACTTGCATCAAAGTGAGCAAATGCCAATGGATGAGGCATTAAATTGCATTTAGCTCTTAGATAATAATTATTCTCATATATCTTTCTGACTGACTCTAAATCATGAGTCAATGATTCTATAGTAACTGTAGGTGGAACTAATCCCTGTTGAATAGCACTTTTCAGTGTATTTTCAGTTATTCCCCTGTTAGTCTTACCACCTTTATCAACAGGATCATTTACTAGTCCACCTTCATATTTTAGTACTTCATCAAGATATTCTTTAGGTAAAGTTGAATATTTTTTACCTTTTTCTAGCATTATGACAACATCTCCTTCTGCGTCTTGGAAATTAATTTCTTGAATATTTGAATTGTCTTCAGTCGAGGTATAAAGACTTTCCTCATTGTTTGAAGAATATTCATCATCTACCTTTAGCTGTTCTTCGTTATTGCCATCTGCATCTGGCGGTGTTGGCTTAATTAATATTTTACCAAATAAAATTTTTATAAAATTTATAATTACTTTAAATATATTTGACATAACCTATACCTCTTAATATCCTTCGTGTATATTATCACTATCATCAACATCATAAACTTTAATATTATCGTTTGGTTTAAACTTCCACGGGTCGACTTGCTTTTCGTCAATATTCTGCATTTTGTTAATTTTAGTGACCTGTTCTTTAGTTCTCCCAGATGTATAAAATGCAACTATAGTAGCAAATATACCAGCCCAATAACCAGCAAATATGACCCATTGCTGATCTAGTTGCAACGTTAATTTATACATGTTCACCGTGACAAAAAATATGTGGATATTAATCCACAACACGATAAGTAATATTAATCTTCTAACACCTTTATATTCTTCTATATAATTAACGAGAGCAGTTTTTGTTATAGTGACAATACTTTTTTTATTTTGATATTTATTAGCATTTTTATTCGCAGTTGTATTGTTAAAAAAATTAGTTATTTTTCTCATTTTATTATTGATCGCCATAAAAAATTTCCTCCAATTCTATATGATTATACTAAGATTAAGTTTGTATTTTAAATATTCTACAAAATAAAAGAGTGGAGTTAACTCCACTCTGTCAAGAAATTGTCAAAAGTTTTAAACTTATTCCTATCAATATAAAATTCAAAGTTATTATCAAATAAATATCTATAGTACTTATCTAAGTTAAAATTTAATATGCTAGAGTCATTATTATCATAATATGTTTTTAAGTCCAATTTAGTGTGATGTCTTATACAACCGCATATGTCATCAATACCATCTTTCCAATTTCTATCTTGATATACTATTATAATTTGCTTATTACACCTAACTCCTTCTTCTAAAACAGTTGGCCAAGGATCTATAAAAGTTTTACTCATTGGAAATACTAAGTGTGTAATATTAGCAAAAAATTCATCTTTATCATGATAAGAGTGAATATTAAACTCAGTATTAATAGTTTGTATTATAGGATAATAAAAATCTTTATAGATTTGATCGGCAAGAATACTTATATTATTTATCTTTCTAAAATTTTGTTTTAAAAAACAAACAAATTCTTTAAAATTGTTTCTATATGGTGTAAAATAATATCCAATGTTTAAACTGCCTGTATTTTGATTATTCTTATATTCATACATCATAGGAATAAAATAATCATACTTTTTATATGCACTGTAAACTGAAAACCCATTTGTCGTTTTATTTACTGATTTAAAATATTTTAGATAGTCTGGTCTTAAGAAGTGTATTGCATTGATATATTCTTTTATAAATGTTCTTTTAAGTTTCATTGGTTGTTGAGTAAGGCAAATATTTCTATACTCTTCATAAGATTTAAAAATATTATAAGACACATCTATTATTTCTGGATATTTATGCTTTAAATATTCAGCAATAGTTTGTGCCTTTTGTCCATAAGTTTTATACTTTAAAATTAGATTATACTTCGTCATGGTAATAATGGTAATATTTTCTCAACAGGAATTCTTTCAGCACCATAGAAGTATTTCACACCATATTTCATCAACTCATATCTTAGTAATTCACTTTCATTATTATATGGAAATGCAAAGTATTCCGGAGTAAAACCTAGATGTTTTTTAAACCATTGCATCGCTAAATTAACATCTTCTCTTATTGAACTTTTACTTCTATACTCTCTACTATGATAATGACTATGACATCCAATAATAAATCCCATGTTATATAAATCTTTAACTTCATCGATAGTCATATATGCTGAGTTATCTTCATAATATAACCATAGATTATTTGCTCGATAACAATCAGTAAATATAGGAAATGACTTTCTATTTAACAATATTCGTTCTGTAGGTATAAACACTATCTTATCGGTATTTATCTTTTTTAGTGCATCTCTATAATAATATACACTATATAAACCATCGTCGAATGTAAGTGTATATTTATCGTTTAAATATTCAATATAATGATATTTAATATCATGAATTAATAAAATTTTACATATTGACATCCTTAACCCACTCAATGAATTCGTCGATGCCGTCATACATATTCTTTTGAACCTCAAACTCTAGTAATTCCTTAGCCTTTTTATTTGAACCAGAAATAACTTCTATATCCCCAGGTTCAACTGCAGGATCTAACTTATAACGAATATCTTTACCAAGTCTCTTAGCCATATAATTAACTAAGTCTAATAATGAGACGGGTTCATCATCAACTGTAATATTGAATATTTCACCAATACACTTGGGATTTTTAGTCTCAATAGCTAGTTTATTAGCATATACGATATTTTGGACAGGTACATACTGACGCTTCTGCTTGCCATTATTGTAGAGTGTTATCTCTTGATCATTTAACATTTTTTCAGTCAGTAAAGGAATAACTGGTTTATAATGATAGTATTTTATATTTGCAAAAATATTATAGTACCTCAAGATAATCGTCTCAATACCATAATTATAATTATATAATTGAATCAAATCTTCACAAGTCTTTTTTGTTATACCATATATAGAATTAGGGCTAACAATGTCATCTTCTATATTATATAACCTGCTATTAGTACCATATACTGTTGAACTTGAAGAAAAAATAAATCTCCTAACACCATATTCTCTAGCTTTCTCTAGTAATATAGTAGTAAAAATTACATTATTGTTAATATAGTCTACTGGTTTCTTCATAGATTCAGCATTACCGACTAAGGCCGCAAAATGTAAAATTATATCTATATTATTTTCTTTAAATATGATGTCAATTGGACATGAATCATTATTATAAAATTTAAACTTTTTATTATTATAATCAATATAATTTATTCTGTCAATTGGATTAGTTAAATAATTATCTATACCAATTATATCATAATCGGTATTTTTTAATAAAAAATCTATAGTTGTCAAACCAACAGTACCTAAACAACCAGTTACTAAAATGTTCATTTATATACTTAACTCCTTTATACTAATAAATATTGTTTTAATATATCAATAGTTAACTTTATATTATTAATATCACTACATAGTGGCCAAGCAAAAACAATATTTTTAAATCTTTTATTCTGGGATTCACCCTTAAATACAAAAATTTTATTGTCGTTAAATGCTTTTAAAATATCTGAATATTTCGAAGCTGGAACATCTATACCCATAAAATATCCAATATGATCTATTCTGTATCTTTGTTTTAATTCTGAAATTTCATTACTAATTATTTTTTCATTTTTAATTACTTTTTCTAAAACATTATTATCTAATATATAATTCAAAATACTAGACCATACATTACAATTAATTGGATTATTCATAGCAGTAAAAGATACACTGATATTTTCATTTTCTTCTCTAAATACATTTAAAAAATTATTTTTAAATATAGAAGCTCCAACAGGAATTATACCATTAGATATTCCTTTTCCTTGTATTATAATATCTGGATATATTTTATAATAATCACAAGCTGATACATATCCTATTCTACCGCTATTTGTTACAACATCATCTACTATTAATGGTATAGAATAACTAAGAGCTATATCATAAATTGTTTTATTATAAATAACAGATGGAACATATACACCACAACTAGTACTGGGGATTAATTCTAGAATAATTCCAGCTATATTTTCACTACCATATTTATTTATCTGATATAATAAATCATTAATAGATTCTTCTTCTGATATTCCACCTATAGGAGCTTTAAATTGAATAGAATCGTTATATATATGTCTAAAGTAATCTTTATAAGAACCTCTATCTCCTATTTTCATACATCCAGTTGTTCCACCATAATATGATTTATCACGTGAAATAAATTTTATTCTACGATAATTTTTTTCCAATATGTGTTTTTTAAGTGTTACCTTTAATGCTAATTCCATAGCATCAGAAGCACTACCAACAGTTATAACATCACCATAAAAATTTTTATATATTTCATGTCTATTTAATGTATCTATTAATTTTTTACCATATTTATGTGTATGCTGAAAATGATGGCATTCTCCAATACTATCTAAAACTTCAACTACAGCATCTTTAAACTCATTTATTCTATATCCATTTGTTACAGCAAATCCTCCACTAGTAGCATCTATCCATTTATTTCCTAAGTCATCAATGATATATTCATTGATATTACTTTCAGCCAATACTCTTTCATATTCATTATTATAAAGAAGATTCATCAATCTCACCTTTTTTTAATTTAAGTCCATGCAATGCAGAATAATGCATAAGACAATTTCTACACTTTTTACAGGGAGAACCGTCTTTTAAAGGATGACTACACCAAGATACTTTATCAAGTAAATTTAAATTAATGATTTCTTCTAAAACATCTATTTTACTTTTAAACTCAAGCGGAAATTGAATTTTAAAATCAATACCAATAATTATACTTAACATTTTACCTAAATTTAAAATTGGATATTTAAAATGCAATTCAACATCTTCTCTAATAAAAGCATAATTAACTATATCACCAGATCTAATGTAAGGACTAATATTAGCTATATACATAAATGAAGTAAACATATAATTACTTTTAGGTTCAAAATCCCCATTTAATGGCATGTTAACATCAACTTGTGTATATAATATATTTTTAATTCCTATTTCATTAAAATATTCTTTAATGTTATTTCTACAAATATATTCTTTTTCAGCCCCTTCAGTATACGGGGCATAATTAGTTACTACACTAATAGCATGTATATTATCATTTGGATTATTTTTACTTAAATAATATAACAATAAAGTTGAATCACATCCACCTGACCATAAAACTAAATTTCTCATTCTTATATCACATTCCTTTCTTAAGTATTAAAGTAATACCAACACCTCCACTTGATGGAGTAGAAACTAATACTTTATTGGCATTCATTCTCTGCATAACTTCAACAGCATGTTGTATTAACCTTAAACCAGTAACAGCTATAGGATGACCGATGGAAATAGAACTACCAAATATATTTAACCTATTAATATCGATATTGCACTGTCTAATTAATTCTAAGCCACAATTAGCAAAACCATCATGTATCTCATAAAAATCTACATCTTTATGTTTATTTAACATTTTTTTAATAGATTTGATAGCAGAATATATAGTCTCAGTAGGGTCAGAAAACGATATATCATAATCAATAATCTCTGCTATAGCACTCTTTTTTGATAAACCAACTATTATATAACCAGCACCATCAGCAAGATTAGATACACTATATTTAGTTAATTTACTATTATTAATACTAACTTCATCAGTAATTTTTTTAAAACTAATTTCTTCAATTCTTTGATCATAATTTAAATAATTATTTTTAATTATATTTTTAAACTTCAACTTATTTTTAAAAGCCCTATCATACATTAAATAAGTATAATAATCTAATTCATTTCTAGTAAATTTATTAAGTCGTATTGCTTGATCGAGCATTTTTTCTTTAGTTATTCCACATATAAAACCATCAACTATATTAGACGAAACAGTATCTCCATCTTTAGTAACAATTTTATTAGCAGTACTCATTGATTCTGCTGCAACTACAATTGAATTTTTTTTATTTCTTTCTATAATATCTATTAAGGCATATAAAGATGATGCACAAGCATTATTAATTAATACTGAATCTGCATTAATATCATTTATATAAGACATATGTCTAGCTAATGCAGGACCATAACCTGCAGTCCTAGTACAAGCTAAAGAGAAGAGATCATACTCTTCTCTAGGAATATTTAGTAATTTAACTAAATCAAATATATCTAAATCTTTATAATTTCCTTTATACTTACCAAATGGTAATCTTTTTACGTCATATATATACATGAAAATCTTCTTCTTGTAATTTTTTATCCCAAATATAATATTCCCACCATTTTAAAGCGGGTACTACAGAACATGGTATCATATAACGACGAATCATACACCTCATACATATAGCAGTTAGCTTACAATTTTTACATTCATCTGGTAACTCTAAAAATTTTTTATAATGATCAGAATCAATAGGATGAGAATATCTTAAAGTTTTTGAGATAGTATCTTCCTCTAAATATCCAATAAAACACGGTAAATATTTATTAGAAGATATACCGGTAGCATTAATATATCCTGGGCAATCAAAATAATATGGACTATATAGATAATCATTTTGTTTTGTTCTTATAAAAACATGATTAAAAGTTTTATTTGAATTAACTTTTTTATATAATAAATCATTAACTATCGCTACTTCTCTCCAATAAATTACCTTGGTACTATATACTTTTTCAATAGTATCTACAATATTTTTAAGTTGTTTAATAGATGGAGTATATTTTAAATCTCTTACTGGATTATAAATTATAAAGCAGTTTTTATTTACAATTTTCTCTAACTCAGAAAGTAATCTTTTCTCATCAGTTTCGCTATTAATATTGATTTTTAATTCTATTTGAAATTTATTATAATTTCCATAAGTATCAACTATGTGTTCTGCTCGTTTTTTTATTGTATCACTATTAATATTTAAATATTTAGAGCACCTAGTATCACTACCATAATCTGTAGTTATATACATTGAAACTGTTAATATATCATTATCATCAACTAATCTATCAAATATTCCTAATACTTCATTATATTTAACCTCATCATACATCAAATCAGCATGAAACCTAACATGTAAATTTTTAATATATTTTTTTGCAATATTAATTAAATCATATATATTATTATATAGAAAACAGCTACCACCAGTAAATTTAATTGCAACATCATCGCTTAACCACGGTTGTATTTCAGTTAAAAACTTCTCAAATCTTTCTGGAGAAATTTTTCCAAAATTCTTATCATAATAATAACTATTATTATAACAATAATTACATGATCCATAGCACAATCTATCAACTGGATGTACATTTATAGTAGTTATAACGGTGTCATCTTGTGCAACTAATTTTTTCTTTAAATCATATCTAAGATATTTTAATTTATTTAGCTCTAAATTCGTATATTTATTTAAAATATCTTTTTCATTAGATATAATACCATATTCTACAAAGCTATTCATATCGATATCTCCTTATCAACATTACTTTTTATATAACTTTTAAATTTATCTTTATACATACTATATAATCTCTCTAAAGCTAAATCATAGCTATATTTAACCCATGTACAATATGATTCATTTGATTCCTCTGAAAACTTAAGTCTATTAATACATGCACCTCTACATACTAAGAAAAAATTGCAATCATAACACTTTTTTGGATACAAAATCATTTGCTTATTATATTCATTATCATCTATATTTACACTTCTATCAAACATTTCCATATGACAACTACCTATCTCACCATTTGGATATACTTCTATCATATAGGAATATATCCCACAATATGTTGGTGGATATACCAAAGTATATACATCATCATTAATTTGGTATACTCGCGCACTTGCTATTACATCTGTATATGGAAATATATTACTAGTGACTAAATTATAATTTCTATATAACTGTAGCATTTTATCATATAAAATATTTAATTGTTGTACTGATGGATGATATTCATTACTGCAAGCTACTGATACCCTATAAGCAATTTTTCTAGGTTTTCCTGTTATAATATCATCTTTATTTATTATAGATTCATATTTTTTATGATTATCAATTAATTGTGTAATACAATTATCTATATTTGTATTCTTTGTTATAACTGTAGCTGCTACACAAGGAATTCCTAAATTAATTAATTCATCTATTCTATTTAATAATGTACTTTGAGTTATATTATTAGTAGAACATGTTCTAGTAAATGGCTCAGTACCAAAATCAACTGAAATACCAATACTAAAATTAACTCCTAATGTATTAATTTTAGTTAATAATTGTTTAGTTTTATTAAATATGTCGTCTGAAAATAATAAACCAGAAGAAATATAAATAGATTCTATTGCAGGATATATTTCTTTTAAATACGTTAAAATATCATACAAATTATCGTTTAATAAAGGCTCGCCACCATAAACTCGAATACTATATGGTTCTAAAATCATTCCTAAATCATTAATTTTTTTAAGAGATTCTTTAAGACTATTTAATGTTATATAACCATATTTTTTATTTATATTATCTTTAGAATAACAATAAGGACAATTACCATAACAGGCATAAGTAGGGAAAAGATTTAAGTTAGTAATCTTTCTTTTTTTATTAAAAACTTGTTGTCTATTGTTTATAAATTTACTCTTAATCTTATTTATTGTACTAGTAGAATTGTTAATATTATTGTATTTTCTTAGTTTAAATATAAACGAAGACAAACTTGGATCAAAAATAATATCATGACCCAAGTTTATAATATTCCTTTCTTTATTTAACATATTATTAATGTTCCTTTTATATTATTCTAACAATCACAGCAGCAACGTACTATAAAATGCGAAGTAATGACATCGTCAACAATAATATCATCAAATAAGTCACTAATTAAATCTAAAGTTAATTCTTCAGACATTAACATTATCCCCCTTAAACTTATAATGTTTCTAAAATCTCTAATGCTTCATCAAATGAATTACTATCTCTAAAAATATCGTTTTCTATAGATGATAAAATTACAAAACACTCTTTTATATTTTTTTGTATTTTAAATTTTAATTCATTTGTATTATATAATACATATTTAAAATATGTATTTGCTGTATCGTCAATTTCATTTTTATTCAAATTAAAATATTTAAAATGATAATCAATTATAGTATTCATAGTTATATCAGATTTAAACCAATAAAATTCTTCTCTATCTAAATTTATATTAAATGGTAATGAACAACACACAGAAGCGATTTCTGGAGATAATAATAAAAGCTTTTTCTTATATATTGAATTTATATTAAAATCATATTTTATATCACAAGGATTATCAGTAACCATCATCTTAGATTTTAAAAATTGAGCAACATATGCCAATCTTAAATATATATCTCCATTTTTATCTTTAATTTCCTCAAAATCAGATTTTTTCAATTTATCTATATTTCCAATTTTTAAAAAAGTTTCATATGATAACTCAATATCATTTTCGTTTAAATATTCTTTATTATTTTTGTTATTTGTCATAGAGACAAATAATGGTAAGTATCTTATATAAGATAAATGTCTGTTATTATAATAATAATTATAATTATTTGTTACTAAATATATCTGAGAATCAGGAAATTTACTTTTTAAAGCATCATATTTTTTCTCAGAAAAAATTAGCTTTATATCGCTATCTACTCTTTCCAAAAAATTTAGTGGTCCTATTTTATGATCTATATTAAATTCTACTAACGATATTCCTCTATGTATTAATATATTGTTATTATAACCAAATATATTAATTAATGTAGGAAAAAACATTATATATCACCATTCTCATAACTAAATTTATCCATTAAATATAA
>JGI24711J26586_10002140_pt1 | contig 14315 bp, 13 predicted proteins | sample BioPla3DNA1_FD_26586 | JGI IMG/M metagenome (IMG submission 26586)
TAGAGAAGAAGAATATCTAGATATATATGATTTTTTAATTAAAAATAAAAGTATTATTAATGATAATATATATGAGATTTTAGTAAGATCATCAGTATTTTTTTCTTTTAAGATTACTAATAAAGCTTTAATTGAAAAAAAATATGAAATATTTAATTATGCTTCTTTAGAAGATCTTTCTTTTGATAAACCAATTATTGATGTAAAAGATGAATATGATGATAAAACGCTTCTTAAAGATGAAATAAAATATTATGGGACTTATCTTGGTAATCATCCTGTAAGTATATATACCAAAGTAGTAAAAGCAAAAGATACTATTAAATATTTATTTAAAAATATTAAGATGGCTTTATTAATAGAGAAAATAACTATAATTACTACTAAAAAGGGTGATAATATGGCTTTTGTGGTTGCTTCTGATGAAACGGGAATAGTGGAACTTACCTTGTTTCCAGAGGTGTTTGAAACAGTTAGTGATTTAAAAGAAAATGAAATAATATTTATTGAGGGGAAATCTTCCAAAAGGTTTGACAAGTACCAAATAATTGTTAATAATATTAAAAGAAGATAAAGCAGGATGGGTGTAATATGAATGAAGATGTAAAAAGATTCTTAGATAGTATTAAATATAAGGGTAGTAGTTTTGATGATACAGAACTTAAAAAGGTTATCTTTTATAAAAGTAAAGATAGTTATGATGTTTTTTTATCATGTAAGAAAGTTAAGACTAAAGAAGAAGTAGATGAGTTATTTTTAGCTGCCAAGAATAAAATAAATGGTGAGAAAAAATGTCAAATATATCTTGAATATAAAAAGGACCTTAGTGATGAAGAATATGCTCAAGAGGTATTTAATGACTTAATTAAAAACAAACCTTCTTTGAAGGGTAACAAAATTAGTTTAAAAGATAATAATTTAACAGTAAATTTATTAAGTGAAATAGTTGCTAAGTTTTTTGATACTAATAAAAATAAAATATTAAATACTTATAAAGCTTATGGGTTTGGTGATATTAATTTAAATGTTATTGTGGATAAAGATGTTTTAAAAGAAACAAAAAAAGAAATTGAAGATGAGAATAATAAAGAAATAGATTTGAAGAAGAAAGAGTCCCCTTATGTTATGGGAAAACATGTAAAAGGAGAGATAACTAAGTTTATTGATGTGTATGGGGAAGCTTTAAAAAGTGTTTTTGAATGCTATATATTTGGAATAGAGACTTTAGAAAGAACTAGTAAGTTAGGCCCTGTTTTTATTAATAATATTAAAGTAAGTGATAAAACGGATAGTTATTTAATGAAAATTGTTAAATATAATAAAGAAGAAAATAATCGTATTATGTCAAGATTAAAAGAAGGATTATGGATAAGAGTCTTTGGAGATATCAAAGAAGATGATTATACTAAAACATATATTTTAACTCCTAAAGCAATTGAAATTATACCTTCTAAAGAAAAGGCCATTACTGACGATGAAAAAGTAAAAAGAGTTGAACTTCATGCTCATACAATGATGAGTCAAATGGATGGCTTAACTAAACTTGATTTAGATGCTCATACATGTGAACTGATAACAAGATGTATTGATATGGGATATAGAGGTGTTGCTATAACTGATCATAATGGTTGTCAAGCATTTCCGGTTTGTTATGAACTTATTAAAAAATATAATAAAAATATTGAAGATAAATCAAAAGCATTTAAAGGACTTTATGGTGCGGAACTTGTTTTAGTAGAAGATATGATTAATATTGTTACAAATTCCATGGATTTACCCTTAAAAGGCACTACATTTGTGGTTTTTGATACAGAAACAACAGGTTTTAATGCAGCAGTTGGAGATCAAATGATTGAAATTGGGGCTGTTAAAATTATCGATGGAGAAATTATTGATACTTTTGATGAATTTATTAATCCTGGCTATCATCTTCCTGATCATATTACTGCAATAACAGAAATAACTGATGAAATGGTTAAGGATGCTGATAATGAAAAAGAGGTTACTAAAAGGTTTTTAAAATGGGTGGGGGATAATCCTATGGTTGCTCATAATGCTAAATTTGATATCTCTTTTATTAAAAGGGCCATGCAAAAATATAATCTTGGGGAATTTAATCATACCGTAATAGATACTTTAGAATTATCAAGAACTTTAGATTCAGGTTTTGCAAGACACTCTCTTTCTGCGATTGTTAAAAGATATAATGTAGACTTTGATGAAAAGCATCATCATCGAGCTGATTATGATGCCAAAGCTACGGCTTTAGTATTTGATAAAATGCTTAAAAAATTAATTAATCAAAATATAGAGAATATAAATGATATTGAAAGATTAATATCTAAAGATGAAATATATAAATTTGGTAAGACTTATCATGTTAATTTATTATGTAAAGATAGGGTTGGTCTTAAAAATTTATTTAAACTTATTTCTCTTGCATCAACTAAATATCTTTATAAAACCCCTCGAATACCAAGAAGTGAGCTTTCTTCCTTAAGAGAAGGGCTTCTTATTGGAAGTGGTTGTTATGAATCAGAGGTATTTATTGAAGCAAGAAGTAAAGATAAAGATGATCTTGCTAATATAATTAATTTCTATGATTATATAGAAGTACAGCCACCAGAATGTTATGATCATTTAATTCAAACATCTGATTTTAAAAATAAAGAAGAGGTTGAAAATCATCTTAAAAAGATAATTAATGCTACTAAACAAAATGGTAAAATTATTGTTGCTACTGGAGATGTTCATCATTTTGATAAAGAAGATAAAATATTTAGAAAAATAATTGTTAATCAAAAAGTACCTGGTGGTGGACTTCATCCTCTTAATAAAAAAGATATCAAAGAAATTCCTTCGATGCATTTTAGAACTACAAAAGAAATGCTTGATGATTTTAAATTTCTTGATAAAGACCTTGCTTATGAAATAGTGGTTACTAATACTAATAAAGTATTTGATATGATAGAAAATATTGAAGTAATACTTGATACCAAAGGAGTTCCTTTTTCCCCAAGAGTTAGAGATGAAAATACTAAGGAATTTATTGATTGTCAAAAAGTTGTTACAGATCTTGTTTATCAAACTGCTAAAGAATGGTATGGAGATGTTTTACCATATAATATTGAAGAAAGAATATCTAAAGAATTATATGGTGATATTGTATATAATTATTGGCATGATAAATTATTAAAAGAAAATTCTAAATTGGAAGAAAAAGAGTTAGAAAAACTAATTTTTAATAATATCCATGAAACGATACTCTCGGGTTATGATAAAGTTTATAAGATAACTAAAGAATATGTTAAAGAAAATTGGGATGATAAAGATGGCAAGCTTACTGATGAAATTTTAGAAAAAAAGATTAAAAAATCTTTGGGTGGTATTATTGGTGGCGGTTTTGATGCTATTTATTTAATATCTCAAAGATTAGTTAAAAATTCTAATGATGCTGGTTTTATTGTAGGTTCAAGAGGAAGTGTTGGCTCAAGTTTTGTTGCTCATTTAATAGGTATAACCGAAGTAAATGCTCTTCCAGCTCATTATCGTTGTTTAAAATGTAAATATTCCTCTTTTGAAGATGAAGAAAATATTCCTTATGGTCAAAATTATGCTTCAGGATTTGATCTTCCAGATAAAGATTGTCCTGTTTGTGGTAATCCATTAAAAAAAGATGGTCAAGATATGCCATTTGCAACTTTCTTAGGTTTTAATGCCGATAAAGTTCCTGATATTGATCTTAACTTTTCAGATTTAAATCAAGCAGATGCTCATGAATATACTAAGGTATTGTTTGGTGTTGATAATGTTTATCGTGCAGGAACGATTACTACTGTAGCAGATAGAACGGCTTTTGGTTTTGTTAAAGGTTATTTAGAAGATAATGGTATTTTAGGTAAACAAAATATTGAAATAGAACGTCTTGCATTAGGATGTACTGGAGTAAAAAGAACTACTGGTCAACATCCCGGAGGAATTGTAGTTATTCCTGATTATAAAGAAGTCTTTGATTTTACTGCATTTCAATATCCTGCGGATGAGAATAAATCTTCATGGCGAACAACTCATTTTGCTTATCAATCTTTGGAAGAAAATCTTCTTAAACTAGATATTTTAGGACATTCAGATCCAACCCAATTACGTTTAATTCAAGAGCTTTCTAATACAAATGTTTTAGAAGTTCCAATGGATGATAAAAAGACCATGTCTATCTTTTCATCAACTGATGCTTTAGGAGTTACTACTGAAGAAATCATGTGTCCTACAGGTACTTTAGGTATTCCAGAATTTGGTACTAATTTTACAATAGGAATGGTAGATGAAATAAAACCAACATCCTTTGCAGAACTAGTTAAAATTGCAGGGCTATCACATGGTACTGATGTTTGGCGAGGTAATGCTCAAGAACTAATTAAAAATAAAATTGTTCCTTTTAAAGAGGTAATTGGTTGTCGTGATGACATAATGGTTTATCTTATCTATAAAGGTTTAGAACCGATAAAGGCTTTTAGGATAATGGAGTTTGTAAGAAGAGGTAAGGCAAGTAAAGATCAACTTACTTGGGAAGAGCATCGAAAGACAATGCAAGATGCAGGAATCGAAGAATGGTTTATCGATTCATGTGAAAAAATTAAATATATGTTTCCAAAAGCTCATGCTGCAGCTTATGTTATGAGTGCTTTTAGAATTGCTTGGTATAAGGTCCATATGCCAGCATGCTTTTATGCCTCATGGTTTTCTACTAAAGCAACAGATTTTGATATTGTTGCTATGCTTGGTGGATATGACCAAATAAAGAAAAGAATAATAGAGATTAAGAACAAAGGTTTTGAGGCAACTAATAAAGAAATTGGTACATTAGAATGTTTAAGTGTTGCTCTTGAAGCAGCTGCTAGAAAAATTAAACTTGCTCCAATTGATTTATATCAAAGTAAGGCAAAAAATTTTGATATTAAAGATGATTTTACTTTAATACCACCGTTTATAACAATTGATGGTCTTGGAGAAACTGTTGCAAATAATATTGTAAAAGAGGCTAAAAAGCAACCATTTATTTCTATTGAAGACTTTCAAAATCGCTGTAGAGCTTCTCAAACCTTAGTTGATAAGATGAAGGATATGGGTATTTTTGAAGGAATGCCGGAATCTTCACAACTTAGTTTGTTTTAAAAATGAAAGGAGAAAGGATGATAAAGTTAAAAGATTTAAAAATAAAAAAAACCACTAATATAGATGATTATTTAAATTTATATAATATAGTTTTAGATAATTTGGATGATAAAGATTTACTAGGCGCTTTTACTAAAGAAGATGTAATAAATATTTTAGAAAATGGTGGAAAAATATGGCTTTATTATGACAATAATATTCCTGTATGTTCAATTTTTTTAATACCAGTAATGAGAAAAACACTTGATAAACATAATCTTTCATATGATGAAAAAGAAACTACATCAGTAGGTCCTGTTATGGTACATCCTAATTATAGGGGAAATAAACTTCAAAAACAAATGATTTTAGTTTTAGAAAAGTATGCTAAAAGTAAAAATTATAAATATATTTTTACAAAAGTATCGGAGAAAAACATTCGTTCAAAGAAAAACTTTGAAGATCTTGATTATAAAATTGTAAATAAATATGAAAATGAAAGAGGAGTGAATATTGCTTTTATAAAAAAAATATAAATTAGGGTGATAATACTATGGTTAAATTTAATGATATATATGTACTGCAAGGGACAAATAGTTTTAAAAATGTTAGTGAGAAGGTAAAAGCCTTTAAAAAAGAATATCCTAATAAAAAAATAATTTCTCTTGGTATTGGTGATGTTTCAAAACCGATTGTTAAACCAGTTGTTGATGCTATGCATAAAGCTATTAATGACCTAGCGGATATTAAAACATTTAAGGGATATGGTTTTTATTATGGCCATGATTTTTTAAAACAAGCTATTTTGGATAACGAATATAAAGATAAATCTTTTTCATTAAATGAAATATATATTTCTAATGGTACAAAAACAGATACAACAAGTATATTGGAATTATTTGATATCAATAGTAAAATATGTGCCTATGAGCCATTATATCCTATTTATAAAGATGGATCTTTATGTATTAATAGAAAAGTAACTATCTTAAATAACTTTGATGAAAATTTTAATCCCATAATCCCAAAAGAAAAATATGATTTAATATATATGTGTTCACCAAATAATCCTATTGGTATTGCATATTCAAAAGATGTGTTAGAAAAATGGGTTTCTTATGCACTAAAAAATAAAGCTATTATTTTATATGATAATGTTTATCATCGTTTTATAACAAATAAAGATGTTCCTAAATCAATATATGATATAAAAGATGCTAAAAAGGTTGCTATTGAATTTAGAAGTTTTTCTAAAAATGCTAGTTTTACAGGAGTAAGATGTTCATACTTTATAATTCCTAATGATATTTGTAAAGATATTAATGATCTTTGGAAATTAAGAACAATTAATCGTTTTAATGGGGCTGATTATATAGCACAAAAAGGTGCTGAAGCAACCTTTTTACCAAAAGCAAAAAGATTAATATCTAAAAATATTAAATATTATCAAGATAATGCAAAGTTATTAAAAAAAGTTTTTGAAAAGTATCAATTTGTTGTTATGGGTGGAATAGATTCTCCCTTTTTATGGATTAAAAATCCTAATAATTTAAACTCTTGGGAAACTTTTGAGTTCTTTTTAAAAGAATTAAATATTATTGTAATACCAGGTATTATATTTGGCAACAAAGGAGATAATTATTTTAGAGTATCTGCTTTAGGAACTAGAGAATCTGTTTTAAAAGCAATTAAAAGAATGGAGAATTATTATGAGAAAAAATTTTAATATATTTATTATAATAGGTTTAATAATAGGTATTATATTTGGTGTGTTTTTCCCTAAATTAATGCAAGAGTTATCTTTTTTGGGAGTCATATATATAAACCTTCTTAAATTTATTATCATTCCAATTTTATTTACATCTATTTCTATAACTATAAATAAATCAGTTAAAAAAGGTAGCAAATTAATAATAAAAACGGTGGTACTGTTTATTGTTATGTTTATTATGAGTTTTTTAATAACATCATTAATTGTAACTTTAATAAATCCTTCGAAGGGTTTTAATTATCAACTTAAAGATTGGGATGGAACTTTAACATCTTTCAAAATGACCGATATTGTTACAAATTTATTCCCAAGTAATATAATTGATATCTTTCAAAACAATTTAATTCTTCCGGGTATTATTTTAGCTATGTTTTTTGGAATATATGCAGATAAGGTTAAAAATGGTAACAAAGTAATTGATTTATTAGAGGGATTAAAAAATATTTTTAATAAACTTTTGGAAGATATTATTCTTCTGACACCAATAGGAGTTTTTTCTTTAGTTGGAAATACAGTTGCAACCTATGGGATAAGTATTATTAAATATGGTTTAAAATATATAGGAATTGCATATTTTTCAAGTATCATTGTTTTGTTTTTTATAATGATTTTACCAGTGTGGTTTTTTGCTAAGATTAATCCTATTACTTATATAAAAAAAGTTAGTAAAGTATGGCTTATTACATTAACAACATGTTCTTCAATGGCAACTCTTCCCTATACAATTAAAACATGTAAAGAAGGCTTTAATATACCTTCAAAGACAACAGATATAGTAGTTCCTTTGGGATGCACTATTCATATGTGTGGCGGAGCAGTATCTTTTGCATTATTAGGTTTATTTAATGCTACATTATTTGGAATAAAGATAACCCTTACAACATATTTATTAATGCTTGTTGTAGCGACTTTTATTAATATGGCAGCCCCAGGAATACCCGGCGGTGGTATTGTAATTGGTGCTACATACTTATCTTATTTTAATATACCTTTATCTTTTATAGGTTTTTATTCAGGTATATATAAATTATTGGATATGGCATATACAACATTAAATGTAACTGGAGATATAACTGCTAATATACTTATAAATAAGATGAATAAATAAATTGACTAAAGATATATGTGACTGTTATAATATCTTTTGAACGGAGGTTTTGTTGTGAAGTATACAGATACAGGGATTGAATATATAATCCAAAAAGATAATATAGAGCGTCGTTATACTGTTTTAATTGATGCTGAAAAATTAAAAGAATTATTAGATGAAGTGGTAAGAAAATGTAGTTATAGAACTCATGGGAAAAGACATGAAGCTTCTTATTCTGCAGAATTTGATGAAGAAAAAAAAGAATTTATTTCAGGAGAATGCTTACCTAATGGGGATCCTATGTTTGAAAACATAGAAAAGATATATCGCTTTACCTCTAATAATCATTTCAGCTATCATTGTGACTCTATTGGAGTTGATGGTATAAAAGTAACACCGCCTTATTTAGCATTTATTTTAGCAGGGATTTTAAAAGGGAACCAAGAAAGTATATATCATTTGGAAAAATACGATCGTCATGAAGAATTAATTTCTCATAGTGATAAAATAGAACTTGTTAAGGAAGCAATCGAGAGTATTGATGATTATGAGGTAGATAAAAAAATAAAGGGTTTAGAATATTTAAAAAAACTTTTGGAAGCAGAAAAAGAAAAGCAATATTTTGATGCGAAGCTATTACGTGTTTTTTATGAACAAGCAAAAGAGATTATTAAAATAAAACTTATAAATGAGATGATTCATGTTAAGGATGATATAGTAAGATCATTTGCAAATAAATAACAATTTATTATATAAAATAATAGCTATTCAAATTTGCTAGAATAAAAAACCAATGTCAAGTTACTTTTGAAATCAATAGCCCAAGTACTGATGAAGTATCTTTTTGTCATAGTCAAATTGTTGATAATGGAGCTATGGGATTAGAGTTATCTGAAAGTATACTATTAGGCTATGTACGACTTATAAACGGTTCTTATCATAGTTATAATGAAACACATGAACAATTTTTAGAAGCTTTGAAAAAAGATTATGGATTAGTATTGATAAGAAAAGAAAAAGTTGAACCAATTGTTTATTTGGGTGATGTTTATTCAATAACAAAACTACCTTGGTCTGAGGAAAAATTACCTATAATGAAATGGAAACGCTGGCAGGATTATACTAGTTATGAAGATGGTTTAAAAGAATATAATTCATTAAGAAAAAATAGGTAGATATGAATTTTTTAAAAACATAAATGAAAAAGATAAAAAGATAATCTATAAGATAACCAGATATGATTATTTAGATGCTTATATTTATAAAAATATAAAAAATGTAGATATAGATATTCTTAACAATAAAGATACTAAAAATAGATTTTTTAAATGGATAAGATTAAGACAAAATGGTGATACATGTGAACTTAAGATTAAATATATATATAGCACTTTAAAAGATTATGATATAAAAAATGTTAAAGAAATCGAAATTAAAGTAGATAATTTTGAAATGGCAAACTCTTTACTTGAAGAATTTGGTTATTTTCGTAAAAAATTGGTCGAGAAAAAAAGAATAAGCTATGTTTATAAAGATATGCAAATAGAAATAGATTCATGGCCTTTAATTAAACCAATATGTTGAAATTGAAAGGAAAAATGTTAAAGATATTTATGATTTAGCTAAAAGATTAGGTTATATTAAAAAAGATATTAGAGTTATAAATACTGATGATGTATATGAAGAAAGTGGTATAAATTTAAATGAATATGAAATATTAACTTTTGATGAAGCGATAAAAAAAGATGATTAATAGGTAAGATTATAATTAGGATATATATAAATTATTGGATATGGCATATACAACATTAAATGTAACCGGAGATATAACTGCTAATATACTTATAAATAAGATGAATAAATGAATTGACTAAAGATATATGTGACTGTTATAATATCTTTTGAACGGAGGTTTTGTTGTGAAGTATACAGATACAGGGATTGAATATATAATCCAAGAAGATAATATAGAGCGTCGTTATACTGTTTTAATTGATGCTGAAAAATTAAAAGAATTATTAGATGAAGTGGTAAGAAAATGTAGTAATAGAACTTATGGGAAAAAACATGAAGTTTTTTCTTTCGCAGAATTTGATGAAGAAAAAAAAGAATTTATTTCAGGAGCGAGCTTACCTAATGGGGATCCTATGTTTGAAAACATAGAAAATATATATCACTTATCCGGTGATACTATTTACGGCTTTCTTCATGACTATATTGGAGTTGATGGTATAAAAGTAACACCGCCTTATTTAGCATTTATTTTAGCAGGGATTTTAGAAGGAAATCAAAAAAGTATATATTGTTTGGAAAAATACGAACATCATGAAGAATTAATTTCTCATAGTGATAAAATAGAACTTGTTAATGAAGCAATCGAGAGTATTTCTAATTATGAAGTAGATAAGAAAATAAAGGGCTTAGAATATTTAAAAAAGCTTTTAGAAGCAGAAAATAATGCGAAGCTATTGCGTGTTTTTTATGAACAAGCAAAAGAGATTATCAAAACAAAACTTATAAGTGAGACGATTCATGTTAAGGATGATATAGTAAGATCATTTGCAAATAAATAACAATTTATTATATAAAATAACAGGCGCTTAAAGGAGGGTTTTTCCATGGATAAAATGACGTATTGGACAAATGTGGAAAAAGTAAGAAAAGACATCTTTGCTAGAATAAAAAACCAATGTCAAGTTACTTTTGAAATCAATAGCCCAAGTACCGATGAAGTATCTCCTTGTCATAGTCAAATTGTTGATAATGGAGCTATGGGATTAGAGTTTTATTATGGCATACCTGAAAGTATACTTACTCCATTAGGCTATGTACGACTTATAAACGGTTCTTATCATAGTTATAATAAAACACATGAACAATTTTTAGAAGCTTTGAAAAAAGATTATGGATTAGTATTGATAAGAAAAGAAAAAGTTGAACCAATTGTTTATTTGGGAGATGTTTATTCAATAACAAAACTACCTTGGTCTGAGGAAAAATTACCTATAATGAAATGGAAATGTTGGCAGGATTATATTAGTTATGAAGATGGTTTAAAAGAATATAATTCATTAATCAAAAATAGGTAGATATGAATCTTTTAAAAACGTTATAAAGAAATTTTATGAATGATGAAGAATTAGAAATAAAAATACTTAATATTGATATTAATGATTTTAAAGAAAAACTATTATCTTTAGAGGGCATAAAATTCAAAAAAGAAGTAAAACAAGAAATATATACATATGATTGTTATGATCCAATTATTATGTATGAACTTATGTTAAAGGATTATGAAGTGCTATTATCAACTTTTAAAATCTAAAGATTACAAATAAAAATACTAACAAGTAACGGAATGTATTTTTGAAAATAAGGAAGATTTATTAATTGTAAGAAATTAGGATTGAATAGTTCAATTATTATCCGTTTGTTTTAAGTAATTTAAACAATCCAAATAAAACGCTATGTGAGAAGGGAGTAACTTGCCCTTTTTTATTAAATTCGTAATTTGTTTTTTAGAAAACCATTTAACATCTTCAACTTCTTTGTTTTCTTTTTTTATTTTTTTTAAATCAATATCCTTTTTTACATAATATAAGTCAACAAAATCATCCTCTGTTTTTATTGTTTTGAATAAATTAAATTCTTTTAAATCAATATCTAAGCCAAGTTCTTCATAACATTCTGTTTTTATTCCCTCTAAACTAGATTTTCCACTTTTAGGATGTCCGCCTGTAGTTGACCATAAATTAAATTTCTTGTTTATTTGTAGTAAAAACTCGTTATTTTTATTTTCAATAAAAACAATTACAGTTAAATAATATTTACCCCCTGGTATTTTATTTTCTTTTTTTATCTTATCTCCAGTTAACTTCTTATTTTCATCGTATAAATCTCTATATTCCATTTTTACCTCTTTTTTAATTATATATCATTTTTAATTTATTTTATATTAAAATTGGTGATTTATAAACAAAAAAAGGTATTGTATGAATTTAGTCCTTGCTATCTTTATATAACATATGATAAAATACAAGTGCTATTGAAAGCAAATAAACATTAATGTGGACTATTATCTTCAAGTGCCCAAAGGGTGAAGATGTAGGATGAAGCATTAAGGTGTTATAACGAAGGAGGGATATTTCATGGCAGTAGTTTCTATGAGTTATTTATTAGAAGCTGGAGTTCATTTTGGACATCAAACTAAAAGATGGAATCCTAAAATGAAAGAGTATATTTTTAATTCAAGGGATGATATCTATATTATTGATCTTGAAAAAACTCAAAAGTTGTTAGAAGAGGCTTATGAAGCAATTAAGACGATTGCAACTAATGGGGGAAAGTTCTTATTTGTAGGGACTAAAAAACAAAGTGGAGAGGTTGCAATCGAAGAAGCAACCAGAAGTAATTCTTACTATATAACAGAAAGATGGCTAGGCGGAACACTTACTAATTTTACATATATTCGTCGTCGTGTTAAAAGATTAGATGAAATCGAAGAAATGGAAAAAAGTGGTAAGTTTGAAGTATTACCTAAAAAAGAAGTAATTAAAATTAAAAAGGAATATGAAAAATTAAACCGTTTATTCGCGGGTATTCGTGGGATGGATAAAAGACCACAAGCTTTAATTATTGTTGATCCTAAAAAAGAATATAATGCAATTAAAGAAGCAAGAAAGCTTCGTATTCCAGTATTTGGAATAGTAGATACAAATGGTGATCCTGATGATGTTGATCATGTAATTCCTGGTAATGATGATGCTGTAAGAAGTATTAAAGTATTACTTGGAGTTTTGGCTAATGCAATATGTGAAGCAACTAATTTAGAAATGGTTGATTATCTTACCGAAGATGATAAAAATAAAATTAATAAAAATGAGTCAATGGAAGAATTAATAAAAGAAGAACATATTTCTGAAGAAGTAAAAAAAGAAAAAGATAGTGATGTTTATACCGTAACTGATTTTGTTGATGAAGATACAGATAAAAAGATAGCTAAGAAGGAAGCCCCAAAAGAAGAAATTAAAGTAGTAGAAAAAGATAAAAAAGAAGAAATTAAGGAAACTAAGAAAGAGATTAAAAAGGAAGAAGTAAAAGAAAATCTAAGTGATAAAACTTTAGTAGAATTAAAAGCAATTGCTAAAGAAAGAGGTCTTAAGGGATACTCTTCACTAAGAAAAGATGATCTTTTAAAGCTTTTAAAGTAAGGAGGAAATAATGGCAATAACAGCTAATTTAGTTAAAGAATTAAGAGAAACAACTGGTGCTGGAATGATGGATTGTAAAAAGGCACTAAGTGAAACAAATGGAGATATGGAAAAAGCAATTAATTATCTTCGTGAAAAGGGCATTGCTAAGTCTTTAAAAAAGGAAAGTAGAATAGCTGCGGAAGGTCTTGCTAATATATATATAAAGGGCAATAATGCTGTTATTCTAGAAGTAAATAGTGAAACTGATTTTGTATCTAAAAATGAAGAGTTTATATCAATGATCGATACTATTGGTAATACTATTTTAAAAAGCGATGTAACAACTTTAGAAGAAGCAAATAAACTTAAATGTGAAGAAGGAAGTATAGCAGATTTTATTATTGCTAAGACAGCTAGAATAGGTGAAAAACTTTCTTTAAGAAGATTTGAAAGAATAACTAAAAAGGATAATGAAGTTTTTGGTGAATATATTCATATGGGAGGTAAGATTGCTGTTTTAGCTTTACTTGAAGGAGCAAATGAAGATATAGCTAAGGATGTTGCTATGCAAGTAGCTGCAATGAAACCTTTATATGTATTTCCTGAAGATGTTCCTGGTGATATCTTAGATAATGAAAAAGAAGTTCAATTAAAGAAAGCTATGGAAGAGGGAAAACCTGAGGAAATAGCTAAGAAGATGGTTGAAGGAAGAATTAAGAAATATTATCAAGAAGTATGTTTAGCAGAACAACCTTTTATAAAAGATGATAGTATTGATGTTAAAACATTTGTTAAGAATAATGATGGAACGATTATAACAATGCGTCGTTTTGAAGTAGGCGAAGGAATGGAGAAAAGATCTGAAAACTTTGCTGAAGAAGTGATGAAGCAAATAAATAATTAAAGCCTTACAAAAGCAAGGTTTTTAATTTAAATAAAATAAATAATATGATATTATACTTATATAAAGGAGAATAATCATATATGTTTAAAATTTTATCTAGAGTAATTAGTTTAGTTATATTTGTATTTATTATTTTTATTGGTTATAAAATATTTATTAAAAAGGAAGAGATAAAGCCTTTAAGTATTATAAATAAGACTAATAAAA
>JGI24711J26586_10002142_pt1 | contig 14313 bp, 12 predicted proteins | sample BioPla3DNA1_FD_26586 | JGI IMG/M metagenome (IMG submission 26586)
ACCGTCCCCTTGATTTAATTCCCTGAGTTACGTCCACCTGCTCAGGTTAATTCGAACATGCCGGTATAAAGCTGATAATACTTGCCTTTAGCTGCGATCAGGTCGTCGTGGTCGCCGCGTTCTATTATTTCACCNTTTTCAAGAACCATAATAGCATTGGAATTGCGGACTGTGGAAAGCCTATGAGCAATTACAAAAACGGTTCTGCCTTCCATAAGGGTATCCATTCCCTTTTCAATAANGGCCTCAGTTCTTGTGTCTATGGAGCTTGTTGCTTCATCGAGGATCAATACAGGAGGGTCCGCTACGGCAGCTCTGGCAATTGCAAGAAGCTGGCGCTGGCCCTGGCTAAGATTTGCTCCGTCTGCAGTGATTATAGTATTATAGCCCTCCGGTAAATGCATAATAAAGGAATGGGCATTGGAAAGCTTGGCAGCCTTAATGACTTCTTCGTCAGTGGCATCAAGCTTTCCGTATCGAATGTTTTCCATTACAGTATCGGTAAACAGGTGCGTATCCTGAAGCACCATGGACAGAGATCTTCTAAGGTCAGCCTTTTTTATTTTATTTATATTAATCCCGTCAAATCTGATTTTTCCGTCAGGGACATCATAGAACCTGTTAATCAGGTTGGTGATAGTGGTCTTACCAGCACCGGTTGAGCCAACGAAGGCAATTTTCTGCCCGGGCTTAGCATATAGGGATATGTTTTTAAGCACGACCTCTCCCTCGTTATAGCAGAAGGTTACATCCTCAAAACGCACATCTCCTTTAACGGGTGTGTATGTGACGGTTCGGTCAGAGTGGGGATGTTTCCAGGCCCAGATAACCGTGTCCTTTTTATCAGTCCTGGAGTCCTCTCTTTTAAGAAGAGGAGAATGTCTGCTGTCAGAATCAACTTCAACATATTCGCCCTTTTCATTCAGTTTTGCTCTTACAAGCTCAACATAGCCGTTATCAACCTCAGGCTCTTCATCGAGAACCTCAAATATTCTCTCAGCACCAGCAAGAGCTGCTAAAACAGTGTTCAATTGCTGGGACATCTGAGTAATAGGCTGTGAGAAGGAGCGGGTATATTGTAAGAAGGATGCGATGGTACCCAAGTCTGTCATGCCGTTCAAAGCCATTATTGCGCCTATTGTTGCGGTAATGGCATACTGGACATATGAGAGGTTACCCATTATTGGCATGAGTATATTTGCAAAGGTATGAGCATTAGTTGAAGCATGGGCCCAGTCGTTGTTAATAGCATCAAAGTTGTTCAGGGCTTTCTCTTCATGGGAAAAGACCTTCACTACCTTTTGGCCTTCTATCATTTCCTCCACATATCCGTTTACCTTGCCAATCTCCTTTTGCTGAGCCTGAAAGTACTTTCCGCTTTTACCGCCTATTACTCTGATAATGTTCAGCATGAGAACAAGCATCAAAATTACAAGCACAGTCAATAACGGATTTAAAGCAAGCATCATTATGAATACACCAGCCACNGTCAGCAAAGAGGAAAAAAGCTGTGGCAGACTTTGACTGATCATTTCTCTCAGGGAGTCGATGTCGTTGGTGTATCTGCTCATAAGGTCGCCATGAGTATGGGTATCAAAATACCTGATAGGCAGAGATTCCATGTGGGTGAACAAATCCACACGAATCCGAAGCAGGGTATTGTTTGAGATGTTGACCATCAGCTTACTGCGAAGGTAGGTGGCCAAGACTCCTGCTAGGTAAATGGCGCCCATTAGAACTAGGGTACTCACAAAGCCCGACAGATCGGGGTTTTCCTGGCCTATCAGCGGTACGATGTAGACATTTATAATGGGTTTTAAAAAGTAAATGCCCGCCACTCCTGCAAGGGCGCTGATTATAATTGCTATTGCTACAACTATTAATTGAAACTTATATTTAGACTGATACTGTAACAGTCGCTTTATTATTTTTCCGGCATCTCTGGGTTTGCCGATTTTAGGTTTTCTGCCTTGAGGTCCTGCCATGTTTATGCCACCCCCTTCTGCTGTGATTGGAATACTTCTTTGTAAATGGCATTATCGCTGAGTAATTCTTCATGTGTTCCGATAGCATCTATTTTCCCATCATCCATAACGATAATCCTGTCTGCGTCACTTACGGACGAAATTCTTTGGGCTATGATGATTGTGGTCATGTCTTTAATAATTTTGGATAAAGCCTCTCTGATTTTACTGTCGGTGGCAGTATCCACAGCACTGGTACTGTCATCCAATATAAGAATTTTAGGCTTTCTGAGTAAGGCCCTGGCAATACAAAGTCTTTGCTTTTGTCCTCCCGACACATTTACTCCTCCCTGGCCAAGCATAGTTTCCAAGCCATCAGGGAAGGACATTATGAAATCGTAGGCCTGAGCAGCTTTGCAGGCTTCCNCAATTTGCTCGTCGGTGGCGTTCTCATTACCCCATTTCAGATTCTCCTTAATGGTTCCTGAAAAGAGAACATTCTTTTGCAATACCATTGACACCTCATCCCTAAGGTTACTAAAGGTGTAATCCCTTACATCGTTTCCACCAACAATGATGCGTCCGCCGGTGACATCATACAGTCTTGGGATAAGTTGCACCAGAGTTGTTTTGGCAGAGCCGGTTCCGCCAATAATCCCAATTGTTTCACCAGATTTTATCTCAAAATTAATATTATCAAGGTTTAAATGATCTTTATCCTTACAATAGCTGAAGCTTACATTATCAAAGACTATAGAGCCATCATTCAGCTTCAGGCCAGGATCTCCCTGGTCATCCTTTACATCAATATCTTCATCAAGAATCTCGACAATTCTCACGATTGAAGCTCTTGAGATAACCAGCATGACAAAGGCCATGGAAATCATCATAAGGGAAATAAGTATCTGAGATACGTAGCTTATAAAACTCATAAGCTGGCCTGTTTCCATTGTGCCCCTGATTATCATGTTTCCGCCGAACCATGAAATTGCAACCATACAGGCATACATGACAAATTGCATCAAAGGCATATTATAGATAAGCATATTTTCGGCCTTAACGCTTGCATCACAAAGATCATTGGCAGTCTTTCTGAACTTTTCGTTTTCGTGATCTTCTCTTACAAAGGCCTTCACAACCCTTATACCAATCAGATTCTCTTGTACAGAGGCATTTAGGCCGTCAAATTTCTTCAGCATTGCCTTAAACAGAGGGAACGCTTTAGAGGCAATAAAATAAAGACCAATTCCCAATACAGGGATGGCAACTAAAAAGATAGTGCATAGCCTTGGATTGATGGTATATGCCATAAAAGTTGCACTTATCAGCATTATCGGTGAACGCACAAGCATACGGATTACCATTTGCAGAGACATCTGAGCAAAGTTTATGTCTGTGGTTAACCGGGTTACTAAGGATGCGGTACTGTATTTATCAATATTTGAGAAGGAAAAATGCTGAATCTTTTCAAACAGGCTTCTTCGCAAATTCTTAGAAAATCCTACGCTTGCTATGGATGCATATTTTCCTGATAATGCACCAAATAAGAGGGAAAATAGCGCCATTACTATCATTAGCGATCCAATTTTGATTATATAGTTCACATCGCTATTTTTAACACCTATATCAATTATTTTGGACATAAGAAAAGGAATTAATATTTCCAAAATTACTTCAAATATGACCAGGATAGGGGTCAGTATAGTGTGTTTTTTATACTCGCCCAAGTTGGGTAATAGTTTTTTTATCATTCCAGAGCCTCCTTTAATGCGGATCAATGTTAAGGGTCAGGTAGTTGGGCTGTATTCGTGCTGTAGTCGGGCTATCAAACAGCAAAAAAACAAATATTACTCAACTACTAATTATAACCCAAAGATAAAGCCAAATTAGGCTGCCAATACAAATTGTACTTGCAGCCATCCCAATTCACAATTCATATATTATTTTTTACACTTTATTAAGTTTAACATATGCTACAATCAAAAAAAAGCTATATTATTAACAGATTTTTAAATTAGTATTACCCGACACTTGTTAATGGTTGCTACACTTTCATAATGTTTATGATAGAATAAAGGTGTTAAAAATAATCATAATGATAAACCTAAAACAGTATGTGCGAGGGACGAAATGAGCATAGGTTTTTTTGATTCAGGAATAGGCGGATTATCAGTATTAAGAGAGGCATTGACACTAATGCCCCACGAAAACTACATATATTTTGCTGATTCTGTTAATGCGCCCTATGGTACCAAGACCAAGGAAGAAGTTAAAGCTCTGACCTTTAATGCGGTAAGGTTTTTGAATGAAAGAGGCATAAAGGCCCTTGTTATAGCGTGTAATACTGCTACGAGTGCTGCAGTAAAAGCTTTAAGGCAGGTTTATGATTTCCCTGTCATAGGGATGGAGCCGGCCGTTAAGCCTGCAGTAGAGAAAACAAAGGATGCCGGAAAAAGGGTNCTGGTGCTGGCAACCTCGTTAACCCTCAAGGAAGAAAAGTTTCAAAGTCTCGTGGCCAAGTTTGACTCCCGACATATTGTGGATATGCTGCCTGCCCCAAGGCTTGTTGAGTTTGCAGAAAGCTTTACTTTTAGTGGCCCTGAGGTGGATTCGTATATAAACGAAATTTTGCCTGCCGATATTGAAAAATATGGTACTTTAGTACTGGGCTGTACCCATTTCCCTTTATTTAAGGATGCACTTAAAAAGGCATTGCCATCCGGAATAGATATTATTGACGGCAATCGGGGCACGGTAAATTATCTTTATGAGGTATTAATGGGCTCTGGCCTATTGAACAAATCCGATATAAAGGGCCGAATCGAGTTTTATAAATCAGGGATAAAAGTGGAGGATGATGAGACTTTAAGAAAATATGAGATGATCATTCATACTTCCGGCTAAGATTCTCCACATATTTTTTAAACATGTCTCCCCGAATTTCAAAATTATCATATTGATCCCAAGATGCACAGGCAGGGCTTAAGAGCACCACATCGCCGGCAACGGCATTGAAATAGGCCTCAAAAGTTGCCTCCTCAAGATTATCAAAGGCTTTACAGGGGATATTGTTTTCAGAAGCAAAGGAACAAATACGTTCCTTGGTTTGCCCAAAGGCTACAATTAGCTTCGTGTTTTTAAGATAGTCCTTAAGCTCCGAAAAACTGTGGCCTCTGTCAAGACCGCCAAGCAAAAGAATTGTAGGGTTATCAAAGGAGCTTAACGCAATTTGGGTTGAGGTAATGTTTGTGGCTTTGGAGTCATTATAGAACTCAATATCATTGATTGTGGTGACATATTCTAGCCTGTGGGCAACTCCGCCAAAGGAACTTAAAACTTTGATTATTGCCTCATTATCAACACCGAATTCCTTTACTACAGCAATTGCAGCCATTACATTTTCATAGTTATGCCTGCCCTTTACCTTCAGATCCTTTAAAGCAAAGACTTTCTCATTGTTGTAGCAAATATGGCCATCAATTATTGAGGCACCCTTATCATTTTTGGAGAGGGAGGAAAAGTACTTCCTTGCAGATTTAATATCTTTAGAAAGATTGAGAGACTCCTCATCATCAAGATTAAGGATTGCCAGATCATCCTTAGTGTGATGATTGAAAATCCTCTTTTTCATGCTCTTATAGGTACTGTAGTTNCCATGAAAATCAAGGTGAGCCTCTGATATATTTGTTAATAGGGAAATATCTGTTTTGTACTCGATAACGTTGCAGAGCTGATGATCTGAAACCTCCATTACAGCAATATCGCCCGTTTTTAGTTTTGAAACAAAGGAGCATACCGGAAAACCGATATTGCCCATAAGATAAGCAGGCTTACCAGTCTCAACTAAAAGCTTATATATTATTGTAGTCGTAGTAGTTTTCCCATTTGTGCCGGTGACGCCGATGATTTTTACGCCTTTAGGAAAATATCTGTAAGCAAGCTCAAGCTCATTTATAACAGGGATATTAAGCTCAGCAGCCTTTTTTACATATGCATGATTATTTGGAATGCCGGGATTCTTGACAAGCAGATCAAATGNCGAATCAAAAAGCTCCTCTGGGTGACCGCCTAAATGAATTTTAATTCCCAGCTTGTGTAACTCTTTTATTTGATCCGGGTTTTGATCTTTTTTTGAATCGTTTATTACAACNCTATAATNCTTATTAACAAGAAACTTTGCTGCTTCATAACCGCTTCTTGCCATCCCCAGAACAAAGGCCTTTTTTACCTCACACATATATAAGCTCCTCAATTATTCTCAGATAATTATAGCACGATTGCACTAAATGCAACAAGTGAGACGTGAGACAGGGGATGGTGGGACACAGAACCGTCCCCTGTCTCACTGAGTTATCGTCTGTTGTCTTGATTACTATTTTCGTTGTTTCTGTTTCTGTCTTGATTCTGGTTCTGGTTTTGGTTCTGTTTCTGGTTTTGATTGTTTTCGTTGCGTCTGTTCCTGTTGTTCTGATTTGCCATAGCTGATTCACCTCCTAAGTATAAGAAAATCGAAAACACAAACATATTTTCAGTAATATGATGCCTTAAAAGCTAAAAAATATTACCAGAATCTAAAGATTTTAAAGAATAGCATTTTTAATTGAAGCAAACAATAGTTTAAATCATCATAATTTTATGCGAGGGAAATATGGTATTAATAAAAAACGGTAAAATTCTTACCATGGCAGGGCATGTCTATGAAAAGGGCTGCATATTAATAAAAGACGGAAAGATAGCTAAGGTAGGAGAAAATATAGAGATTAAAGGAATGGTGGTAAAAGAGCCTGAGCTAGTCAATGGTTGTCACCATATGAACAAACAAGAGTATGCCCAGAAGGAGAGGGACGAAAAGAATACAGTCACCGTAATTGACGCAGAGGGCTGCTGGGAAGGTTTGGGTGTGGAAGAGGCCTTAAAAGCTGTAACCATCAACGCGGCAGAAATATGCAATGTATCTGACAGGGTTGGCAGCATAGAGGCAGGAAAGGACGCTGATATTGCCATATTTGACGGGGATCCCATGAACATATTTACAAAAACATTGTACACGATAATTAATGGAGAAATAGTATATAAGGCATAGTGTTTCACATTATTCTTCATATCCAAAGTATTGCTGTAATAAGATGATAAAATAAAATAGAAAAGATAATAAAAAATGCCACATGTTATTTTAAAAAGGTGGATACCAATAAAACTTCAGAGGAAAATATATCTTAAATGCTTAAATAAGGTAAATTTAACTTGATAATTGTTTTATATTGGTGTATTGTGAAAAAGTTGATGTATTATGGCAGAAAATACACATAAAATGCAATACTAAGATGGAGGTAGAACATCGTGCTTAAGGATTTGCAAAATAAGGCAGTAAAGCGGGCCAGAACAGGGATTATCATTAATGTAGTGCTGTTAGTAATACTTCTTGCAGTTACGGGGAACAGTTTATTAAAAATGATTCAGGGCCCAGTAGACCTGTATTCACTATCTGCAAAGGATCTGAAAGGTTCTTATGTTGATGCTGAGTTGTATGCGATTGTTGATTTGTTTGCTGAATATACCGAGAAATCAAAGTCCGGTATTGAAACTGTCACACAACAATGCTTTATTATCCCTGTTGGAGAAAGCGAATACATAGGGGTAATGGTGCCTCAGAGAGACCTTACAATGGCAAACAGAATCTGTGATGAGACCTTTGAGTATGTAATGGGTGATAGAGCTGAGCTTACAACCACCATGCCGGTAAGAGGAACCATTAATAAAATGAAGGACGAAGTAGAGAAGTACTTTTATGAATGGTTTGAAGAATCTCAATTTCTTGGGACAGATGATGTAGAAGAGATTAAACAATATGCACTCCCGTACATACTTGAGGTTGACCATATTGGCTGGCTCCACGAAGTATGGGTTTACGTTTGCATAGCGGCAGGTATCGTATTTATTGGCTACTTAGTATATGTCCTTATTAGAGTACTGACAGGATCCTATGTTTCACAGATTAAGAGATTCCTTAAGAAACACCCTGAGCTTAGCATGGAAGAAATTGAGTTGGACTATCAAAAGGGAGTAGAAATTGAATCTGCCAGGGTTAGTAATAATTACACCTTCGTCTTTAAAGGAAACAGAGCCAACATAATTAAAAATGAAGAGATTATTTGGGCATATCTGAAGAGGATTACCCACAAGACTAATGGTGTTACAACAAGTGTTACATATGCAATTATAATAAATACCAAGGACAGGAAGGAACATACCATAAACATGGCGACTGAGGCAGGCGTTCACGCTGTCCTGGAAGAGTATTCAAAACACAGCCCTCATATAATTCTTGGCTTTAGTGATGAGCTAAAGAAAAAGTATAAGAAGGATTATCAAGCCTTTTTAGATATGAGCCGCAGACAAGCAACTGAAGCAGCTACCCGGGCTTTTGTAGACAGAGGATATAGTAATGACCAGTACACATCAGGCAGCCAGACCTTCGGGCAAGGCGCGGTTAACAAAGTAGTCTTAGAAGATGTAGGTGAAAATAAAATCCAGGTTATTGCAGCTGTTAGAAGCTTCTTAAACTGTGGTTTGAAGGAGGCAAAGGATTTGGTCGATGCCGCACCTTCAGTAATAAAAGAAAATGCACCTGCAGAAGAGGCACAAAAATTCAAAGAAGAGCTTGAGGGTTTAGAAGCGACAGTAAGACTGGAATAATATATTATAAAAGATTATTAATCATGGACTATATCATCGCCACTGGCAGAGTTAGTTTTCTAGCTGGATGGCGATGATTTTTTTGTTATTGAGGATAAACCGAAAACACTTCCCAGGATTCCAAGAAGAACACTTACCGATACGAGAACTGTTGTCACAATCAGCATGAGCTCACTCTTTACCGGCAGAGGAATGAAGGATAAGGTGCTTCCGATTCGCCCATAGCTATAAAGTATTAATAATAGTGCAATTCCTAGGGCCAGCATTCCTGCGCTAATTGTAATAAGCATTCCTACAAGCACAAAGGGTAATCCGATAAAGGAGCCGGGGGCACCCAATAATCGAAGGGTATTGATTTGCTCTCTGTTATTATAAATTCCCTGCCTAATCATATGGGATATGATTATTATAGTGGTAATTCCGACAGCAATTACTACGAGGTAACCTATAGCACTAAGAGCATTTGTTAAACTACTCAGCTGATCTAGGATATCCTTATTGTCCCGAACCGATTCTATCTGGGGAAGGTTATTTAGTTTTTCAACTATCTGGGAGACCTTTTGGGGTTTAATCCTGATTTCTATATAGGCTTCAAAAGGGTTTTCGTCAAAAAGCTCCAAGACTCCAGCTTCATCAGCAAGTATATCTTCCATCCGATTAAAGGCTTCAGCCTCGTCAATCACACTGGCATCTAATACACCGTCAAATGTAGCTATTTGCCCGGCCAGGGCTTGGGCTTCGCTCTGACTGATACTATTATGGAAAAATGCACTTACCTCAGCCTCTCTTTCAAGCATGAATACTAATCTGGAGGATACACTCCATCCCGCCACTGCCAATGCTAGCAACAGTAACACTAGGGTAGTTCCCAGAAAAGTAAAAACATTTGAGAGCTTATTCGTGCGACAAATTCTTCTTGCTTCCTTGAAAAAGTAGCCTATATTGGATATAAAGTTTTTCATTAGACATCACCCCGCCTTTCAACTCGAATGGAGCGTTGATGCATCTGCGTATCAATGTCCCGCTCTCCATTACTACAGAACCTCTTTTCAATCGAAATGGAGCCTTGATCCATGCGAATCAGGGTGAAGTTCTCTTTTGGGTCAAATAGGTGGGTAGCATGAGTTGCTACAATTACCGTTATGTTTTGGTTCTTAAGGGAGGATAAAATATTGAAGATATTAACGGCATTATCATGGTCAAGGTTGGCAGTGGGCTCATCGGCTATGATTATCTTGGGCTCTCTGGCTATAGCCCTTGCAAGGGCAACTCTTTGAAGCTCGCCTAAAGAAAGGTTCTCAACCATAGAATAAGCCTTATGGGCTAACCCTACCCTTTCAATTGCAATTAAAGCATTTTCATTTTTTTTAGCCCATGAGAAGTTAAGAAAACGGACACCCATCAGAACATTTTCCATGGCAGACCTTCCGGGAATCAGCTTAAGATCCTGAAACACCGGTCCTATTTTTCTGCGTATCCGGCTGATTTTTCGAGGCTTTGCATTGGTAAGAGATTTGCCCAGAACTGTAACAGTTCCTGCAGTGGGATTCTCCATCCCCATCAGAAGCTTTAACAGACTGGTTTTCCCTGAGCCACTGGGTCCTGCAATATATACAAGCTCACCTTGGCCTATATGTAAATTAATATCCTTCAGGGCTAAAGTGCCATTTTGATATTCTAAAGATACCTCTTTCAATTCAATCATACTGTTTCCTCACGCACTAAAAGAATGGATTTGCAGTAAACTCTATGATGCTATCCTTAAGTTTCACAGATTTTATTGTTATATTGTCGCCAACAATTTTGCTAAAATCTATTAATATATAGCCATCTCTGAACAAGTCCTGAATAGCATACTTTTCAAGGGGAAAGCCGTGAAAAGTCCCTTCCTCTGCTATATATCTGAAGGCACAACCACTCTTGTCATCAATAGAAACAGAACCGTTGAGTAATAGTTCATATTCAGGAATATATAGCTGAATTCCCTCAGGGGTAAAAGTAAAAATCAGTTCAGGTGTTTCAGGATCATTTTTTACAGTTTCATTTATTATGTTGTCTGATATCGAACCCTTTACAGATAACAGGCCAAAGCTTAAATTAAAATCCTTTACAGAAAGGTCCGATTCATAAATTATCCTGGTTAATTCGGTTGAAATATCGGCTAGCAACAGCCTAACCTGACTCCAGGATTGTTCTAGAATCCTCAGCTGCTCTTCAAATTGATCCTTCTTTTCAGACAGAGATGTCAAAATGGCTTCCTGATTCTGCTTTCTCTGAAGCTTTTCAGAAAGGACAGCCTGCAGTTCATTATCTTTCTCTTCAAGGGATGCCCCTATGGCTTTTAGAGCCTCCTGTTCAAGTGCTAATAAACCTTTTTCTTCCTCCAAAGTGCTAAGAAGTTTCTCTGTGTTCTTGGAAAGGTCTTTTACCAGATTGAGGCGCTTTATAAAATCTCTGAGGCTATCAGCCGATAAAAGGATCTCAAGAAAAGTTGCGGGGCCATTCTTTTGATATGCTACCAAAACAGCCTCTAAAATCTTAAGCTGGCTGTCGTAGTTTTCCTGACGGCTTTTTATAGAAGCCTCAAGTTTTGAGATTTCCCCCTGGACTTTATCCAATTCTTCGAGAATAATCCGGGCAGATTCGTTTATTTCATCGATTTCCTGAGAAAGAATAAAAAGCTCATCTAAAATAGCCTTTTCTTCATTAGAGATTTCCAAAAAGGTGTCATCAAGATCAGAAGACAGATCTATCTGTCCTTCGACTGTGCCTGCAAGGATTAAGGAGAAGCACAGCGTCAAAATAATAAGAACTGAGAATCCTTTGGCCTTTGTCATGCCCCACCTCAAATATACTGAGCTACTGTGAAGGTTTGCAACTAGATTCTATTATATCATAAATGGTTTTCCCAATCTTCCTTGCTTAAATAAGTAAAATGCTCAGTTCTGGTCTCGCCAACCAGAGGGCAGAACACATCAGGACTGGTATGATGAAATACGAAGCCGCACTTTTCCTGTGCTCTCTTAGATTTAATGTTTCCGTCGTAATATCCGCACCACATCCCGGTGCAGCCTAAATCCTCAAAACAACGGCGTTGAAGCTCACGGATCGCTTCGGGAATAAGACCCTGCCCCCAATAAGGCACACCAATCCAGTATCCTATCTCTACTTCCGTGTCAGTCACCGGGGCATGGGCCGTATCCTTAAACAGGAGACCAATACTGCCAACAGGTTTGTTGGTTTCCTTCAGAACCACAGCATAGGTTTCTGGACTTGACAATACTCCCCGTATGATTTCGAGGCTGTTTTCAACCGAGGTATGTACAGGCCATCCTGCGATCGGCCCTACCCGGGGATCCTTAGCGTACTTATACAATTCCTCAGCATCCTCTTCTTGCCAGGGACGCAGGATAAGTCTCTTTGTTTCAAGCTGCATTTTACATACTTCCTTTCATTTTTATTGGGAAAGTCGCACATTATCAAGAAAAACACAGTAGCTAAAAAATTACTAGTATTATACTACTTTGTATTACTAGTTTAAAGGGATATTGACAAATAGTCATATTTTTATTTATGGAATCTACAAGGCTCTTATGCTGACATATCAATACCTTTGAAATAGTCATATAATTATCTATGGGTATGATGTTATAATTATAGTGCCAGGAGCACATATTTTTAGTGAGAACTTGGGAATTACAAATATAGACGATAGCATAAGAATGTGCCAGGAGAATTTTTTCGCAAGAATTTGGGAGTTTCATATAGATGATAGCCTGAAAATTCATTGGTGGCACATATTTTTAGTGAGAATTAAAAAATAGAGAATAATAAGAGTTTTAAATATATGTTGAACCCAAAATTTACTCCGAAGTAAATATGCCCAATAAGGAGACGCTATGATAAAAATAACTGATTTAAAGATCCCTTTGGATTTTGATATTAAGACATTAGAAAAAATAGCCTCGAAAAAGCTTGGTATAAAGCGCGAACTAATTGAGGCTGTGAAGATCGATAAGCAGTCCATAAACGCACGCAACAAAAGTGATGTCCATTTTATTATGTCTATTCTTGTTTCTGTATCTGTAGATGAGGATGAACTTATATCAAGGATTAATGACAGAAGCGTTACCAAGGGCAGGGATGTTACTTATTCTTTGCCTTCAATAGCTAAGGAGAAGAAGCTGACATATCGCCCAGTCGTGGTGGGGTGTGGTCCTGCCGGGATGTTTGCAGCACTTATACTTGCCGAGGCAGGGGCAAGGCCCATTCTATTAGAGCGTGGAGAAGATGTGGACAACCGGGCAAAAAGCGTAGAAAGATTTTGGAGGACAGGAATCCTTGACACCAGCAGCAATGTTCAATTTGGTGAAGGGGGAGCGGGTGCATTTTCAGACGGAAAGGTGAAAACCGGATCCAAGGATCCTCGTAAGGTGAAGGTTCTGAGTGAGTTTGTCAAAGCAGGGGCCCCACCTGAAATTATGTATATGGGAAAGCCTCACATCGGTACCGACCGCCTTCATATAGCAGTTAAAGGAATCCGGGAAAAGACAATCTCCTTAGGCGGCGAGGTGCTATTTGAAGCAACCTTAACAGACATACTTCGCAAGGATGGACAGGTAACAGGTGTAGGATACATTAAAGACGGGAAATATACCGAGATAGAAACCGACAATGTAATTTTGGCAATTGGACACAGTGCCAGAGATACTTTTGAGAGACTTAAGAATAGAGGTGTGTTCATAGAGCAGAAGGCATTTGCAATGGGTGTTCGCATTGAACATCCTCAGATATTGATTGATAAAATCCAGTATGGGAAGTTTGCCGGACACTCTGCACTAGGTGCGGCTGATTACAAGATGGTTGCACACCTGAAGACCGGTAGGAGTGTATATACCTTTTGTATGTGCCCCGGTGGCAGCGTTGTGGCCGCAGCCTCAGAGGAGAACAGAGTTGTGACAAACGGAATGAGTAAATACCTTCGAGACGGAAGAAATGCGAATAGTGCCATCTTGGTATCAGTGGGTAAAAATGATTTTGGAAGTGATGATCCCCTTGCTGGAATTGAGCTGCAACGAAGAATCGAGGATGCCGCCTTTAACGCAGGAGGTGGAGGCTATAAGGCTCCGGTGCAAAGACTGGAGGACTTTTTGAATAAACGCAACACAAGAAACTTTGGTGATGTCTTACCGACATATTTGCCCGGAACAGGTTTTGCCGAGGTGGACTCATATTTGCCTAACTACATTGTTGAATCACTCCGCCAGGGCTTAACAACCATGGGCGAGTGGATGCACGGCTTTAATCATCCTGATGCCCTGCTGATAGGACCCGAAACCCGGAGTTCTTCACCTGTTCGCATAACAAGAGGAGAAACCTTTGAAGCTATTGGAATAAGAGGACTTTATCCCTGCGGAGAGGGTGCAGGCTATGCAGGTGGAATTGTCTCAGCTGCAGTTGATGGAATAAAATGTGCCGAGAAGGTTCTGATGAATTGAAGTATAATTGTTTATCCAAGCAATTTTGAAAAAACAGGATAAAATATGGCACTTGCATTTTTCTAAACAAGATGCTATACTTATAAGGCGCTAAAAATGACGTCGCGGAGTGGAGCAGTCTGGTAGCTCGTCGGGCTCATAACCCGAAGGTCGTG
>JGI24711J26586_10002151_pt1 | contig 14283 bp, 13 predicted proteins | sample BioPla3DNA1_FD_26586 | JGI IMG/M metagenome (IMG submission 26586)
CCCCCCTGACAATATATAAATACTTTTTTAGTAATAATGCACCAAAAAGCTTGCTTTTTTGACATAGTTTTTATATAATTTAGTTAGCATTATTATTTTAATATAATAATACCTCCTTTTTAGAGTATTTTAGCACATTTTAGCACATTTTTTATTTTGGCCTGTGTTCCCTGCAGGCCACTATTTTTTTCTATTTATTAATAATCTTCCTCTGCTTTTTTCTGCAATTTCTTTTCAATTTTCTTTTTTAGTCTCTGAAGAGCATTATCTATAGACTTAACAGGCTTATTAAGCTGTTTTGCAATCTCTTGATAAGTTATACCCGAAAGATACTTCCTTAAAACCTCCTTTTCAAAAGGGCTCAAAAGTTCAATCACCAGGCTCTCTATAAAGCATATCTCCTCTTTGCTTATCAGGAGCTCTTCCGGGTTTGTCACCGAGGCTTCTTCTATTACCTCAATAAGATATTTGTCAGAATCCTCATCAAATACTTTTTTATTTAGGGAAACATATGAATTCAATGGTATATGTTTTTGCCTTGTAGCAGCCTTTACAGCAGTAATAACCTGTCGGGTAATACAAATATCTGCAAAGGCCTTAAAGGGAATTTGCTTCTCAGGCTTATAATCTCTCACAGCCTTAAAAAGGCCTATCATGCCTTCCTGAACAATGTCCTCCCTGTCAGCACCCACCAGAAAATAGCTTCTTGCCTTTGCCCTTACAAGAGGCTTATATTTTTCAATCAGGTATTCCATACCTTGTCTGCATCCGGCATTAACANATGTAAGAACTTCTTCGTCTTCCATATTTGAATAATCAACTTGAGACAAATTATTTTCCTCCGTGAATTTCGTTATGGGGTAGGCCCTTTTTCAGAACCAGGTTTTTAATATTGATTTTCAGGTAATTTACATTAAATCCAGCAAATTTATCAAGCTCTTTGATAATCGATTTCATGGCAGTTTTAACTGATTTTACTAGATTATACCCATAAACCATTATAACATCCATGTCTAAGTAAAGTCCATCCGGGGTGTTATTGGTGCGAAACCTGGAAATCCTCTCTATTTCAGGCATACTGGTAACAATATAATTAACTAGCTGGTATATTGCATAATCTGAAATGGTATATTTGCCATAGTAGCTGAAAGTCGGCCTGACAACAGCCTTTTCACCGATATTTTGAAACTGCCCCTTACCCTTTCGTCGGAAGATTTGAAGAGGATCCAGAAAATAACCTGAAAACTGCTTTTTTAATTCCATAGCAGGAACAGGGATTACATGCTTGCCCTGCTTCATTCTGGTCTTTCGGGCTTGTTCAATCTCAAAGGAGCTTGCCACATCCTCTATATAAATTCTTTTATCAAAACCCCCCAGACCTAATACATCTGCTATCTTGTCAACCATACCCTCCGATGTACCCAGAACCAGAATTCCTTTAGGCTTTTTTTCTAAAATGGCCTTTTTTATTTCATCCCTATGCTCAGGCTCCATAAATAANGCTACCTTTATAGAGCTGATTCTCGATGGTGCCTTTTTGGCCGATTTCCCTGCAACAATTGTATTTTCATTTATCAGGAGCCCATCGTCAATAATAAAATCCAATCCATTTTCTCTGGCTACCCATAAAGCACGATGGCTCTTCCCGGTACCGCTTTGTCCGACAAATGCTACAATCTTCAAAATATATCCTCCGAAATGTTAAGACTTATCTATATTATCCCCCCTATTATACCATCAATAACAACAGGCACAAATATCCAAAACTTTTTGTTGAATTTTTATTCATTAGAATGTATAATTATACCCGACAATCCTGGACTAATTTTAAAATAAGCTTTTACATAATAAATTTCTGGATTTTTAGTACTTGTATTTAGCAGTAGGAGGTAATTAGATGCTTAAGGTTGGTATAATCGGGGCTACGGGCTATGTCGGGGCAGAAATTGTCCGCCTTTTAACACTACGAGATGATGTGGAGATTACCACTGTTGTATCAAACAGCTTTGTGGGGCAACCCTTCTCTGAGGTATACCCTGCATATAGGGGAATATTTGATAAGGTATGCGACAAACTGGACATAGATTTAATATGCCAAAAAGCTGATTTCTTCATTACTGCTCTTCCCCATGGAGTTTCTACAACAATCATTCCGGAGCTTTTAAAAAAGGGGAAACGCGTAATTGACCACAGCGGTGACTTCAGGTTTAGAGATGTTTCGGTCTATGAAGAGTGGTACAATGTTAAACATTCAGCACCACAGTTGATTAATGATGCNGTTTACGGACTTCCTGAAATATACCGGGATAAAATAAAGAAGGCCTCCCTCGTTGCCGATCCGGGCTGCTATCCCACATGCTCAATCCTTGGTATAGCTCCGGCCTTAAAAAACAAGCTGGTTTCCTCTGAGGGTATAGTAATTAACTCTGTTTCAGGTGTTTCAGGCTCCGGGCGAAAATCAGATTTAGCCTATGCCTTTTGTGAGACTGACGAAAATTTTAAAGCCTATGGCCTTCCAAGGCACAGGCATACCCCCGAAATTGAGCAGGAGCTATCCCTTCTCTGTGGTGAGGATGTAATAGTATCATTTACCCCACACTTAGCGCCCATGAAAAGAGGCATGATTTCTACCATCAACCTGAACCTTCTGTCAGAAAAATATGCAGCAGAGTTTATCCATTCAATCTATGAGGATTATTACAAGGATGAGCCATTCATCAGGGTTCTTCCATTGGGAAGGCTTCCGGAAACAAAGTATGTCACCGGTACGAATTATCTTGATATTGGTCTTGCAGTAGACAAAAGATTAAACAAGCTCATAGTGGTTTCTGCCCTGGATAATCTGGGCAAAGGGGCTGCAAGTCAGGCTATACAATCCCTTAATATTATGGCAGGATTCGAAGAAACAAAGGGCCTGCTTTCACCGGGACAATTTATTTAATCAAGGCAAAGGTTGAATTTGTGTGAATAATTAAACTTTAAATTATAAAGTACTATTTATTGATCAACTAATATTGAGTGAGGTTATGAAGAAATGTTCGATTATACAGAAATATTAAAAAAAGCCAGTATACTTGTTGAGGCCCTTCCATATATCCAGGCATTGGCCGGGAAGACTGTTGTAATCAAATATGGGGGTAATGCCATGATTAATGATGATTTAAAGCATTCGGTCATGGAAGATATCACCCTTTTAAAATATATTGGACTGAACCCCATTATTGTTCATGGGGGCGGACCAGATGTGTCTGCCGCTTTAAAAAGCTTTGATATTAAGTCGGAATTTGTAAACGGCTTAAGAATAACTGATAAAAAGACAATGGACGTCGCTCAAATGGTCCTTATGGGTAAGACCAACAAGGAGATAGTTTCCTTGATCAGTCAAAAGGGCGGTAAGGCAATAGGATTATGTGGCATCGACGGTATGCTCTTTGAATGCGAAAAGCATTATGAGAAGGTAAACGGCCAGGATATTGACCTAGGGTTTGTAGGAAGAATTACAAAGGTTAATACCCGAGCAATTGAAATCCTCACCCAGGACGAGTATATACCTGTTGTTGCACCTATTGGAACCGACAATAACGGACAAAGCTATAACATTAATGCCGACACAGTAGCCGCAGAGCTTGCGGCNGCTCTTAAGGCTGAAAAATTAATACTTCTTACCGACGTGGAGGGCGTTAAGGCGTCGGATGATGAAGATAGTATTCTCCATGCCATTACAATTGATAAGGTCAGGACACTTATTGACCAAGGGATAATATCAGGTGGCATGATTCCTAAGGTATTAGGCTGTGTATATGCTCTTAAGAACGGCGTTCACAGAACACATATTATTGACGGGAGAATCCCCCATTGTATCCTGATGGAGATCTTCACAAATAAGGGCATCGGCACCATGATAACAGAAAAAATCAAGCCCTATTATCAGCAAGAAAAGCTATAATTTGACTTAACATATGTGATTTTAACGAATAATAGCAAAAAAGCATGTGCAAGTTTCTTCTTCTCAAGAGTCCTCTTCTATAGTAAAATATAGTATAGAACCATTTTGTTGTTATGTTTGTACAAAATTATGTCGAAGAACAATATGGATAACTTAATTTAAATGGGGGTTCAAAAATGGAAACTAAGAAGAAGGCTAACATTAACAATATCGTCTTGATTGCATCAACAATTTTAGGCGTAATACTCGGTATTATTCTGAGTTTGATGACAGACAATTGGAATCTGTTTTATATCATTCCCCTTTTTGCTTTTGCAAATGCATTTGTTGTTCGTATTTTCCTTGAAAAATCAATTAAGGAATCTGCTAATACTTTTTCAAGGGAAATGGAGAAAATCAGAGAAGGTGACTTTTCAACCTTCGTTGACCCTGCCGAGTACGGTATTCTTGGTGGTGTTGCGTCCACTGTTAACTCCATATTAAGTGAAATACGAAATCTGTTAGAAAGCTTCTTCANGCTTTCACTGCAAATTAANAGTGCATCCTATACCATTGACGGAGTATCCCAAGGTGCTTACGACGCAATTAATCTGATTGCCAGAGCTGTTGATGAAATATCTCAGGGAGCTACAAACCAGGCTGAAGAAGCNCAGCANGGTGTTTTATCAGTNGAAAAGCTCTCAACCCAGATNAATAACGTTTATAATAGCTATAGTGACATTTCAAAAGAAACAGAAAAAATAGGCTCAGTTAATGCTGCTGGTGCAGAGGCCGTTGAGGTTCTAAGAGAAAAATCTGAAACTAACTTTACTGCTTCAGAAAAGATCTTCTCTGTTATGCAGAATCTTGTTAATACCGCTCAAGAAATAAACTCCTTTACATCAACAATTGAAAATATTACAGAGCAAACTAACCTTTTGGCTCTGAACGCTGCTATAGAAGCCGCAAGAGCCGGGGAAGCGGGATTAGGCTTTGCAGTAGTTGCTGACGAAGTCAGAAAGCTGGCTGATCAAAGTGGAGCTGCTAACCTTGAGATTTCTAACCTTGTTGACAGCATCCGTATTGAGTCAAAAGAGGCTGTAAAGGTTATGGATGTGTTAAGAACGGCTTCCGAAGAACAGGTATTGTCTGTTAACACCACCAAAAAGGCCTTTGATGATATCGCAAACGCAATTTATTCAATGGTTGATAAATTTGAAACCGTTAACGAATCAGTTGCTAAAATGCAGCAGGATAATAATGAGGTTATTCGCTCAATCCAGAACATTTCNTCAGTNTCAGAAGAAACAGCTGCTTCAAGCCAGGAAATGTCGGCTACAACNGAATCTCAGATCGGATCCTTCTCAGAGCTTCAGGAAGCTTCNAAGAACCTTGCCAGCTTAGCAAATGACCTTGATAAGAGAATTAAGAAGTATAAGCTGAACTAAGCCAGTATAATTATTATCAAGCTTAGTGCTAAAAAGGTTGACAGACTAATTCTGATAACGAAAAGTAATAAAATCTATTAAAAGACATAAAAAATAAGCGGGATACAAACCTTCCGCTTATTTTTATTATGAAATAACAAAACTCCCGCACCCCTGCCCGCAATATATGTTTGCTTGGCAGGGTAGAGTTTTTCTTTATTCATAACAATTATTGTCTGACTTATTGCATTTGATTCAAAGCATCAACCAGCTTGTCAATGTCCATACCATGAACCTGGGAAGCCTCTTCTAATGTCTCCATCTGAGCTGAAGGGCATCCTACACAACCCATGCCAAAACCCATAAGAACCTGAGCTGCCTTGGGGTTTGCTCTCAAAATCTCACCAATAGTCATATCCTTTGTTACTTTCATATTAACGCATCCTCCTATTTTATCTGTATGCTTTTTAGTCTTTACAGTATTATATCCATTTCAGTATACAATAAAATATAAAAGATTTGTGTGATTTTTGTCACAAAATTTGTGTAGGGCTAAATTACTTATTAATGGTACCGCCAGAAACTTTAGCATTCCAGCAGATAGTCTCTTTCTGATTGAGAGGACTGTTAATGTTTATGAAGATAAATATTTATCAATGCTTCTTAGAAATTCTTCTTTGGATGCAAAAACCCCCGAACCGTCGTAAAGAATCAATTCAGGGGCTTCGTTTTGGAGGCGCCACCCGGATTTGAACCGGGGAATAAAGGTTTTGCAGACCTCTGCCTTACCACTTGGCTATGGCGCCGATATTTAAAAACCGCAGATTATAAATTACTATTCTGCGGTTTTTCTGTGGAGCGGGAAACGAGATTCGAACTCGCGACTTTCACCTTGGCAAGGTGACACTCTACCACTGAGTTATTCCCGCACTCATTTTGGTGCCCAGAGTCGGAATTGAACCAACGACACGAGGATTTTCAGTCCTCTGCTCTACCAACTGAGCTATCTGGGCATAATGGCGACCCGGAAGGGACTCGAACCCTCGACCTCTAGCGTGACAGGCTAGCGTTCTAACCAACTGAACTACCGGGCCGTATTGGTGGGAACAATAGGACTTGAACCTATGACATCTTGCTTGTAAGGCAAGCGCTCTCCCAGCTGAGCTATGCTCCCAAACCCAATTTCCTTTGCCACATTTGTTGCGGCTTTTATAGTATACAAAATCATTTTGAACATGTCAAGTTCTTTTTGACACTATTATTTAAAAATTTATACCATCTATGTGGCTATTCTAGCTATTCTAGACTGTTTCTGTAAAGCCGGTCTCCCCTTTTCCCCCTTGTAATATGAAAGAAAAAGGCTTTCGCAAGCTTGTCTGGAAACCACGCTATATAAGCCGGGCCAGTAATTACACTTCGAAAGCCATAGTCATAGGTAAAACCCAATTATAACTGATTCTATTTTGCGGGTATTATGCCTTCTCAAACATGTCTTTTCCTACTCCGCAGTCAGGGCAAACCCAATCCTCGGGAAGATCTTCAAACGCTGTACCTGGCTGCACACCAGAATCAGGATCTCCTATCTCAGGATCGTATTCATAACCACAAATTGTGCATACCCATTTTTCCATATATTCCGACTCCTTTCACATAGTTTTTACTCGTTAATATTCCTATGATTATTTTTTAATTTACCACCATTTTTCAAAACTAAAACTATTAATTGAATCCTTTAATTGATATAACATGCTTGGGAAAAGTTAAGAATTAGAGCGTATTACATTTATCCTGTATGATTAGGGAAGAGTACTCGTTAAATACCATATGAAGGCTGCGTGAGATAATATCGGCCATTTTCATCACTACTGATAGCCGGGTGCTTTGAAGAACCAGGAAATCCATAAAGCCGCCATTATTAACTACACCAGTAATATGCATGTCGCCGACAGGAGGAAGCTCTTTTTTTAGTCCCGCTCCAGGTTTTATCGGTCCTGCTCCAACCGAAATACAGCCCACATGATCCACCGTCCCCAGCGATGCATCAACAGCCACTATATAAGCATCTTTATGAAGCAAAAGTGCCTTGGAAAGTGATTCCTCTAAATTTCGGGCATGTACGGGGTTTTCCAGAGTCCCGTAAACATGGACACCCGGAAATTTATATTTCTGAAGCATGTCTCCCACCAAGGGGCCCAGTGAATCTCCTGTAGAACGATCGGTACCGATACACATTACTATAACGGGCCGTTCATTTACTATAATGCCTTTATTCTTAAATCCTGTTAATTGCATGGTCCTTGAGATTGCTCCGGCTACTTTAAATACAGCTAGTTTATCATCCAGCCTGAAATATCCTTTTTTCAAACAAACACGCAACCCTTCTTTTCACCAATACTTAATTAATAAGTATTCCCGTTGCCTGTCCTATTATGCACTGCAAATTAGTGCAGTGCGGACTGTTTTTGCGTGTTATAATATCCCCGGCTATCTCGGAGGTTTTTACAGTTTAGAAGCCCTTCATCGAAAGAGAAATCCTCTTTCTTTCAGGGACAACTTCCAGTACTCTCACTTTGACTATATCCCCCACCGATACAACCTCCATGGGATGCTTCACAAACCTGTCTGATAGTTCTGATATATGCACAAGTCCATCCTGATGAACGCCAATATCAACAAAAGCACCGAAGTCAACAACATTTCTGACTGTTCCTTCAAGAATCATTTCTGGCTTTAAATCACTCATCTCAAGAACATCTGCTGACAAAAGTGGTGGAGGAAGCTCGTCTCGCGGGTCTCTGCCCGGCTTTAGAAGCTCATTTATTATGTCATTTAATGTTGGGACTCCGACATTTATTGTAGCTGCCACTTTTTCTACTCCAAGCCTTTCTACCTCTTGTCTTAATGTGCCTATTTCCTTATCCTTAACATTCTGCAGAGTATGGCCTGTCAGCTTTAATAGCTCTTCACATGCCTTGTAGGACTCGGGATGAACAGAGGTGTTATCCAGAATGTTGTCACCCTCACTAATCCGTAAAAAGCCTGCACATTGTTCAAATGACTTTTCCCCGAGCTTCTTAACCTTTAATAGCTCTTTTCTTGATTTGAATCCATTATTACTTTCCCTGTATTCTACAATATTGTTTGCAACTGCAGAACTTACGCCGGCCACATAGGACAATAGGGATGCAGATGCAGTGTTCAGATCAACGCCTACGCTGTTGACACAGCTCTCAACAACTCCTGCCAGAGCCTGGCCAAGCTGCTTTTGATTCATATCATGCTGATACTGACCCACCCCTATAGCCTTTGGATCAATTTTTACAAGCTCTGCCAACGGATCCTGTAATCGTCTTGCAATGGAAACTGCACTTCTTAAAGATACATCAAATTCAGGGAACTCCTCTGCCGCCAGCTTTGACGCCGAATAAACCGATGCACCTGCCTCATTTACAATGGTATATAGCACTTTTTTATCCAGAGTCTTTATTACTCCCGCAACAAATATTTCGCTTTCCCTTGAGGCAGTCCCGTTTCCTATAGAAATAATGTCTACATCATATTTTGCAATTATTTCTTTAATTGTTGCCGTTGCCTCAGCTATCTTGTTCTGGGGAGGCGTAGGGTAAATCACTCCAGTATGAAGAACACTCCCGAACTGATTCACAACTGCAAGCTTACATCCTGTGCGATAAGCAGGGTCAAGGCCGAGCACCGTTTTGCCCTTAATGGGAGGCTGAAGTAATAGACTCCGCAGATTTTCGGAGAATACCTTTATGGCCTGTGCCGATGCCGTCTCTGTCAATATCCCTCTTATCTCATTTTCAATAGATGGAGCAATTAATCTTTTATAAGCATCTTCAACAGTCTTTTCGATTATGCCTGTAAAAATAGATCCGCCCCTGATAATGGATTTATCCTTAAGCCAGTCAACTATTCGTGCCTGAGGAGCCTCAAGCTTAACTGACAAAAACTCCTCCTTCTCACCTCTGTTAATGGCCAAAACCCTATGGGGTGCAATTTTAGACACAGGCTCGTTAAAATCATAATACATTCGGTAAGGGGAGTCCTCTTCCTTCTTTGCTGAGGTTATAATTACTCCCTCTTTAAANGTCAGATCCCTTATCACTCTTCTGTACTCAGCATTGTCAGATATAGTTTCAGCTATTATGTCCATTGCTCCCTGAATGGCATCTTCAGCTGTTTCTACACCCTTTTCCATATCGATATATTCGGATGCTATTGAAATAACATCCCCCTTAATCAGCTTCTGGGAGTATATTATTACCGCTAATGGCTCTAAACCCTTTTCCTTTGCCATTGATGCCCGTGTACGCCGTTTTGGCTTAAAGGGCCGATAAATATCCTCTATTTCCTGTAGCGATTCTGCTTTATCCAGGGCGGCGGAAATCTCATCTGTGAGCTTTTCCTGCTCCTGAATTAATCTTCTGACCTCTTCCTTCCTGTTCTCAAGGTTTCTTAAATAGATTAATCGCTCATAGAGCTCTCTTAACAGCTGATCATCAAGCCCACCAGTAACCTCTTTTCTATAGCGGGCAATAAATGGGATAGTGTTGCCTTCATCAATCAGCCTAATTGTATTCTCTACCTGATGCTTGCCAACAGATAGCTCTTTGGAAATTCTTGAAATTAAATCTGACATATATCCTCCTATTAATTAATGCTTTGCCAACCTTTAGTTATGAATAATCTGGTGTGTATTCAATAATACTATATCTTTCAGAATAATACTAAGTTAGCCTGGCGGAATTTACAAGAAGAAAAGCAGAAAGGGGCTGTCCTATTGCTTGAACAAAGCTCCGGTCCATGCACCTGCAGGTTTAAAAATTGCTCGCGGCATGGAAAATGTCAAGAGTGTATAAAGCATCATGAAGCTCATAAAAAATATCCTCTGCCCTATTGCATGAAAAAAGGCTCAACGGTTAAGCCAAATCCAAAGCTGAAATAATACAAAAGCGCAGCTTCTAATTTCTTAGCTGCGCCTTACAACTATGGTACCTCTTATTATTTAAGCCGTTGTGGTATCTGCCGTAGCCTTTCTTCTCTTTTCAAAATATGTTGAAAATACCTTTTCCAGCTCCAAGACATCCTGCATCTGAAAAAATCCTTTCTTTCCTTTTATGAATTTTACTCCCCTCAAGGCACCTTCTGCAAATGCCCTTCTATTAAAGGACTCATGTGAAATCTCGATTTTATCGTTTTCTCCTGCAATAATCAGCTCATGCTTTCCAACTATTCCGCCTGCTCTGACAGCATGAATAGGTATAGACTGCCCGTTCTCTTGTCCGCTGCTTGCTAGAGCCTCTTCGACCCGGTCCGCAAGCTTTATGGCCGTTCCCGAAGGGGAATCCTTTTTATGCCTGTGATGAGCTTCGTTAATTTCAAAATCATAATTAGGCAAAATCAGGGCCGCGATGTTTGACAAAAGCATCATAACATTTACCCCCACTGTTATATTAGGCGCATACAAAATTGCTGAGCCGTTTTTCATTGCAAGGGACTTTAATCGCAAAATATCCGTATTAGAAAAGCCTGTCGTTCCTATAACCAGGCCGGCCCTGCTCTCAGAAATCTGCTTTACATAGCTTAATGTGGCTTTATAATTTGAAAAGTCAACAAATACATCAGGCTTTAGATTTTCAATTACATAGCCTAACTGGCTTGGCCTGTATACTCTCGCACAGGTTTCAGGTAAATTCAAAAGGCTCCCTAGGTCCTCACCTGCCTTACATGAATTCTCAGAGCCTATAGCAGCAACCAGTTTAATATCCCGATGCTCTAAAAAAGTGCGCGCTACCTCAGTCCCAGTTCTGCCAAAACCAATAAGACAAACACGGGTCATAAAATCACTCCTCCAATCTAATTATTATAGGGAAACTAAACATAATTATTTGAAGCTAAGACATTATAACCACCCTCTCCTTCAACGCTTACGGGATTAGCTGACGGATTCGGATCGAAAGAGTCTAACCCTACCGTTACCACGGATTCACCCCATTTTTGGTTCTCCCGCCCTCTGCAATGCAAAAATTCAGCGCTTTATAAAAAGACATTTGTAAGATATGCCGTACAGAATAATGTAATGAATGCATTATAAGAAGCCGCCAAGCTATAAATGATAAGTGATTCTTATTTTAGCATAAATAATTGCGGAAAGTCAAAAAATGGGTAATATTTGCAATGGTCTGTTCATAATGCTCAGGACACTTTTTCTTACATATTTTATCGGTAAAATCTTTTTTTGTTTAAATAATGAAATTATGTGTTAAATATGAACTGGAGTTGTTTCGTTTATGGAACAAAATGTTTTAATTAATTTTTTATTCAATACTTGACATTAATAAATAGTAATTGTAAAATATATGCAATATCGAGTATAGGGGGGGATAAAATGAAGTCCACAGGTGTAATCAGAAATCTGGACCAACTGGGTAGAATTGTTTTGCCAATTGAATTACGACGAATTCTTAATATTGAGGTTGGAGATGGTTTAGAATTCTATTCTGATGACAAATCTATTATCCTGAAAAAGTATGAACCTGCATGTACTTTTTGCGATAATGCAAGCGATATAAGGGTTTATAAGGGCAAAAACATTTGTGGAGAATGTTATGCCAAGCTAAAAGCTGAACTGTCTTAATCACAATCTTTAATAAACAAAGGATCGCCCGGTTGGCAGATCCTTTTTTTATTGCCTAATTACTTATTTGTTATCTGTACTGCAAATCCCTAAATATCTTTATCTAAAAAGTATTTCCCTAGTTCAAGGTCTTCTTTGGATGTTAATTTAATATTTTTATAGCTTCCCTCGAACATCGTAACTTTGTATCCAGCCTCTTCAGCTATTCCTGCATCATCAGTGGCCGTTAATCCTCTTTTTGAGGCCTTTTCATAGGCATCTGATATTATATCCTTCTTAAAGGCCTGAGGGGTCTGTGCGTGCCAAAGACTGTTCCTTTCCGGAGTTGAAACAATAGTATTGTTTCGGTCAACGATTTTAATTGTATCCTTAGCTTGAATGCCGGCACATCCAGCACCATATTTTCTGGCATGCAATATGCTTCTTTCTATTATATCCTTTGTAATAAAGGGCCTAGCTGCGTCATGTATTAAAACTATTTCCACATCATCTGAAAGTGCTTTTATTCCATTATATACAGAGTCCTGGCGTGTTTCTCCGCCATAAACAATCTTAAGATCAATCAAGTCCTTAAAGGAAGAAAAAATATCCTTCATCTCTTTTTGATCATTGGGATTAATGACTAATACCAGATTATCGATAAGCCCCGACTGAATGAAATTTCTGACGGTCCATTCTATTACAGGCCTTCCACAAAGGTCGGCCAGCACTTTATTGTATCCCAATCCCATCCGGTTACCGGTTCCTGCACCAACAATTATGGCGCCTATGGCGCCCTTATTATCACTCATTTATTTCCCTCTGTAATTAAATAATGGCTTAAGTTGCAATTGTGCAATGCACATTTTTAAATTTACTGAATATCATGCGCCCGGCCGAAGTCTGAAGAACACTGGTTACTACCACATCAACGGTCTGACCTTTAAAATTGTATCCCTGCTCAACGACTACCATGGTGCCGTCATCCAAATATCCTATTCCCTGACCGTTTTCCTTACCCTCTTTTACAATGCGTATGGTCATTTCCTCGCCAGACACCGCTACGGGCTTCATGGCATTTGCCAGATCATTAATATTTAGCACATCGATGCCTTTTATAGCAGCAACCTTACCCAGATTGTAGTCATTAGTAATAACCTTTGCTCCAATTTCCTTTGCCCTTGATAGAAGCTGCTCGTCTACCTCTTCCTTGGAATCACCCTCAGTAGAATCTATTGTTATAGGAAACCTGGCATCGCTTTTGAGCATATTTAACACATCAAGGCCCCTGCGCCCCTTTGCCCTTACAATATCGTCAGCAGAATCGGCCAGATGGCGAAGTTCCTCTAACACAAAGCCCGGAATAACCAGCTCTCCTTCTAAAAAGCCTGTCCTGCTTAAATCCAGAATACGCCCGTCAATAATAACACTTGTGTCCAATAGCTTAATCTCTGAAGAGTGCTTTTTCTTGCCTGCGCCATCAAATATGCTTTCGTTTCTTTTAATAACTGCAAAATATATTCCGCTTATACCAAACAAAACATTGATTATTATGGATATAGGAACACCTATTAAATCAATTTTAACTATAGGAATTGAAATAAGATTTGCAACAATTAAACCTAAAATAAGGCCCCCGGCTCCCATCAAGAGCTCATACAGGGTGATTTTTTGTATTATTGTTTCTACTTTGTCAACACTCTCGGCTGTCAGGGTAATGATTTTGCCCCCCAGAAAATACATAAGGACACCAAGAATCAAAGAGGTGAACACAATTACTCCCACTCCGTAAATGGTGGTTAAATGTTCCTCCATGCCGTTTCGAATCATCAATAGTCGTACTAAGGTCATGCCAGTAAGGGCTCCGGTCAGCCCAAACGCGTATTTCAGTATCTTCTCCAGCATGCAAATTCTCCTTGAATGAATATTCAGGACGTTATTCGCGTATTTATTATATCTTCTACATCATTAGGGTTCATATTTTTTGCTAAAACCAGTTCGCTTATAAGTATCTGCTTTGCACTGTTTAACATTTTGCGTTCGCCTGTAGACAGGCCTTTATTTCTTTCTCTCAAGACAAGATGCTTAACAACATCTGCTACCTCAAAAACATCTCCGCTTTTTATCTTGTCCATATTCTCTCTATATCTTTTGTTCCAATTTGAAGTCTGCTCATCAGATTTGATCTCTAACGATTTAAAGACACTATCGGCACATTTATTATCAATAACATCTCGTATTCCGATACCCTCGACATTATTGATAGGAATCATTACTTTCATCTCACCGATGGG
>JGI24711J26586_10002152_pt1 | contig 14280 bp, 7 predicted proteins | sample BioPla3DNA1_FD_26586 | JGI IMG/M metagenome (IMG submission 26586)
ATGATGCGGTTGCTGGATGTTTTCAATGCGTCTTTAGATGCGGCAAGAGAGTTGCCTTGAAGGCCTTGTGCATACCACCGGCTAAGCCGGTGGTTTTGATTCTTTTTCTCTACTCCACTTTCAGGCGGGGCGCTTATTCTATACGGAATAATATTTGCAACATGATTCTGTTTTATGGTATATTCACACTAACTAATCACTAATTTCAACATCATGATTCACGCTTACAGAGAGAATGGAATTCCGTTTCATCCAACCCAGCGCGATAGCCACAAACAAATTCCGCGTCACACAAATGTAGACAGGGGGCATGATTATGAGTCAGCATACCTACAGTGCCTTTATCAGCTACCGGCACCAAAGCCCGGATATGGAGATTGCCGCGCGACTGCACAAACAGATTGAAACCTATACAATTCCGGCAGGCATCCGCCAACAATCAGGCAAAAAACGGATGGGAAAGGTGTTTCGCGATCAAGAAGAGCTTCCCTTGTCCGCAGATCTTGGAAAAGACATTGAGGAAGCTTTGGACAACAGCGAATGGCTGATTGCGATTTGTACGCCCGCCTATCTTGAAAGCCGCTGGTGTATGCGTGAAATGGAATACTTTATCCAAAAAAACGGGCGGGAAAGGGTTTTGGCGGTGTTGGCTGCAGGCGAACCCGAAGACAGTTTTCCGTCTTGCCTGCGTTTTTCAACGGACGAAAAGGGGCGTTCAACAGAAATTGAGCCGCTGGCCGCCGATGTTCGGGGTAGTAGCGTAGCGGAGAGTCTGCGAAAACTGGGCAGGGAAAAGCTGCGTATTCTTGCGCCGATGCTGGGCACGACCTTTGACGGCCTTGTACAGCGCCATCGCCGCCGCAGAATGCGCAACGCCTTGCTGGCAGCCTGTTTTTCTGTGCTACTGCTGAGCGGTTTTCTGGCCTATGCGCTGACGCAAAACGCGAAAATTCAGGCGGAACGTACGTACGCGGCCCAAAACCAGTGCGATCTCCTGATCGAAAAATCGCTCTACCACACCGCCGATTACCGAACCCGGGATGCCCGGCGTTATGCGTTTCAGGCGCTTCAGGTATCGGAAACCCTTGAGGGTTACAGTGCCGAACGCGCGGAGGACGCTCTGGCCGCTTCCTGCTACGCGGGAGACTTCTTTATTGAAACAGCGATGGATTCTCTGGGAATTTACGAAACGCTTCACGGCTTCTCGCCGGATGGGCAAAGTGTGGTCACGGTCGCTTCTCGCAGCGAAATCATTTGCATGGACGCGCAGACAGGCGAGCAGCGTTGGATCGCCGTGCCGTCCAGAACCGAGATAACCGCCCTCTCATGGAATGAGGATGGAACCCTGCTGGCGGCCTGCGCGCCTTATGAATCCGCATTCTATATTCTCGACACGCAGGATGGAAAAACGAAATATAAGGCGGATTTTGGTTACGCCTTCGCTTCAACCGCGGTATTCCGCGGGGAAAAGGTTTTGGTCGCTATGGACAAAGGCATTTTTCTGTGGGATCCGAAAAGCAATGAAACTACGCCAATTGCGGAGCCAGAAGGTAACTATATGTACACTACCTCCCGCTTAAGCAGCAGCGGAGACTTTCTATTGTGGTCGTCCAACATAGATGGCGGCAAGTTGCTGGCCGTAAATATCCGGACGCTGGAAGTGTTTGACTACCACTCAACGGATCGGCGGATGATGTCAGACTATAATATCTCTCCCGACGGGACACGGGCGTTCATTAGCCATTTCAAGCAGCTCAGCGTGATTGACCTCGCTGAAAAAAAGACGCTGTGGAGCGTGGAAACCGCCGAGGGCAATTCATCCCCTACACCTACCAGCGTGTGGGTAGGCAACCGTTTGCTCACAAACGGGGAGGTCTACGATAGCCAAACCGGTCAGGCGCTGTACAAGCTGGACGATACCTGCTTTGGTTTCAGCGCGGATGAACAATACTTCATTGGCCAAAAAGGGCTGTACGCCATAGAGGATGGAACGCTGTACTGCACGGCGCCGGGGATGCTGTTGGCTGCGGATAAAAGCGGACGTCATCTGCTGTACCGCTCGGGATATCAGGTTTACAGGGCAGCCGCCCCGGGAAAGGGCAGCCAAATAGAAATCGAACGCTATACAGGAACGCTGACCAACATCCCCGACTGGACGGAACCCTCCGGCCACATTGCGCTCAGTGACCTGTTCAGCGTCACACCTCAGAGTGTGCAGTCCCATGCCGCTCGTACACTTATCAGCCCAAACCTGCGGTATGTCGTTATGATTAACTACGACTCAAACATCAAGATTTTTGATTTGAGCAAAAGCAACGAGCCGCAGTACCGTCTGTACAGTTTTTCAATGGGCGATATAACTGAGGTGGCGGATGCGTCTTTTTCCGCGGACAGCCGGTATGTCGCCTTTGTGGGCGGAGGCGGAATGAGCAATATAGCGGTGTATGAGCTGGAAACGGGCAAGTTGCAGCGTTTCTGGAAGGATCAGTTTTACAAAAAAGCCCTGCTTGGCGTTAAGTTCAACAAAGAGGGCAACCTGATTATGGCGATGGATTTCCGAAAGAAAGAATTTCGCATTTATTCGCTGACCAACGGCCTGATGCTCTATGTCATGAACGCTACCAAGCCTGTTATAGACTGGGGCTTTGACGACACGACCGGAGACGGTATCCTGCTGTATGAGGACGGTTCGGCCCTGGCGGCGGATATCTTCATTTCTTCCGAAGAATTGCGCGACTATGCGCTGGCGGTGGAACTGCCATAAACTGGGAAGGGACATAGCATGTTGTTCAAACGGTTTTTCATTCGTTATCGAAACATCTTTACCCGCTGCCTGATTGCGGCGGGGGTTTTGTCGGCTGTTATCGGGGCCGCTATTACATATTGGCCGCGTTTTTCAGGGCAGCCGCTGCGTTTTTTGTCTGTAACGGCATACGACGTCATCAAGCTGCATACCTTTTCCTCGCTCCTTGGCGTGGATGAACCCAAGCCCCTCCTGTACGATATCGCTATCTGGCTAGCGCCTTTGTCCACCATGACGGCAGTCTTTTCCGCCGTCTGCGCCCTCTCCGGACGCGTGCGGTTGTTGTTTCGTTCTTTGCTGGGCGGCGGTATGCTGATTTTTGGGCTGAACGAACAGACTATGGCCTTTGTCCACGCCCAGCGCGCGGCAGGTTATCGTGGAAAAATGCTGTGCATTGGTACGGCGGACGCCAAAGACGCATTGAACGAAGCGCTTCGCCAGGAAGGCGTTCTGTGCGTCTTTGCCGACATGGAAACGTTGCCCGCTATGAACCGTCTATCCGCCCGCCGTTTGCGCGCGTACGAACGGATCGTGTTATTGGAAGAAGAGCCGCAGGCTTATGCTCTGCTGAATTTTTTAAATCAGCAGGCTGAGCGTTTTAGCTTGAACAATCTTGCCGTCTTTGCAGCGTATCAGAACCGACAACTCCAAGAACATATGCAGCACGGCTGCTGCTGGCCGCGCCTGCGTGTTCGGTGGTTCAGCCGGTTCGCATTGGCGGTGGAAGATCTTTTCACCAAAGAAGCTTTTCGATTCCTGCCTGAAAAGAACCCGAAAGGGGAAATAGCTTGTGAATCAGACAGCGCCAAGGCCATTTCCGATGCCATCGGAACCGCGCATCTGCTGCTGGTCGGCTTTGGTTCGCTGGGGGCAGAGTTTTTACAGGAATATGCCAACGCGGGTGTGTTCGATCCCTTTGCTTTGAACTCGGTTTCCGTGTTGACGGCTTGTGCGAAAGAGCAGGTGGAAGCCTTTGTTCTGTCACAACCTGCCGCCGGGCAGGTGTTCGACATACAGCTTTGCAACGCCGTCCCTTCTTCCGCTGAAGCGCAACGCTTTGTAGAGGAACAACAAAGTCGGCGGCCGTTTACGCATCTGATTGTCATTGAAGAAAGCGCGGAAGCCGGCATGGCGCTGTTATTGCGCAATCAGCAAATGCTCGCCGGCTGCGTTGTCGGCTTTTACGCTCCTCGTCCGCAGGATGCGCAACTGTGCGAGGATGCCTTCACAAGCTGTTTCCGCGTTTTCTGTTCCTTTGGGGAAAACTGTGCGGTGTACCATCCCGACCGGGTATTCAAGGATGAGATGATGGTTTTGGCTCGTGCCTTCCATCGGTCGTACGAACAGGCGGGGCGCGCGTACATTTCATCGGGCGAGGCGGAAATAGAGAAAGATAGCTGGCCAACATTAAGCCAGTATCTGCAACGCTCCAATCTGGCGCTTGCGCTGCACCAAAAAACAAAGATTGAGCTGCTGTACAGGCTGTCCGCCGAGGGCTTTGGCGAAAGGAAGGAGTTACTATCGCGTTGCGCGCAAACCATGCAAGGGAAAAGCTTACCTGAAAAAGCGGAAGCGATTTTAAACGATCCGGTAACCGAACACCTTGCGGCAACAGAGCATCGGCGCTGGTGCAACTTCCATTTGATGCAGAACTGGCGCTTTGGGGCGCGTGATGACGCGCAAAAAACCCATCCCTGTCTGATAACGGACTGGCAAGAGTTTATTCAGGACGAAATGCGTCGAGCGACTGTTTGCTATGATCTTTTGCCCTATCTGATGATTGGGGACAATTTTGCGCTGCCGGTGGATAACGACAGGGTAATGGAATGAAGCTAAGAACTGTAAATATTTTTTGCTCACATCATTTTGGAAAAAATAATAATTTTACATCAAACTTTCGATGTTTGTATCACAACTTCGACACGAACATATTGACTTGCGAGGCTGTTTTTTCCATATTTAAGGCGATCAAATAATTGAAAGGATAGTAAGAGCATGAAGTACAAAATCGCAATTTGTGATGATTCCGATGCGGACTGTCAATATGTTTTGAATATGGTCAATCGCTGGGCGCAGGCTGCCGGTCATGTAGTGCATTTAGATACCTTCACTTCCGCAGAAAACTTCCTGTTTCACTATGCGGGGGAGAGTGACTGGGATATTTTGCTCCTTGATATTGAAATGGGCGCCATGGACGGCGTTACGATGGCAAAGGAGCTTCGGAAAACCAACGATAGCATTCAAATTATTTTTATCACCGGATATTCCGATTATATTCAGGAAGGCTACGAGGTGGCGGCGCTGCACTATTTGATGAAGCCCATCAAAGAAGAAAAGCTGTGTTCCGTGCTTGACCGCGCGATAGAGAAGCTTGCCAAGAATGAAAAGGTCTTAAATTTTGAAATCAGCGGCGAAATGGTGCGGGTGCCTATCTATCAAATCCGGTATGCGGATGTATTTGGCAACTATGTTACCTTGCACGCTCTTTCCGATATTACCGTAAAAATGACCCTAAGAGACCTTGAAAAACAGCTTGATGACAGGTTTTACCGTGTGGGACGGTCAACGATCGTGAACCTGACGCAAATCAGTCGCGTAATCAAAACAGAAATAAAGCTTCTTGATGGAACTGCCATTCCCCTTCCCAGAGGAGCCTACGACGGTGTCAACCGGGCAATTATTAATATGAGGTAACTAAATGGGATTGTTTTCAAAGAAAATCGACCAAAAGATCGCTTCCTATCAGCAGGAACTTATTGAAACGCACTACCGGGAAGTGGACAATATGTACCGGCAAATCCGCGGTTGGCGGCACGACTACCGCAACCATATTCAAACGATGAAAGCATATGCGGCCGCTGGCGATTGGGATGCCATCAAGCGGTATCTCGACCTGTTGGACGAAGATTTAACCACCGTTGATACGGTGATTAAGACCGGCAACCCAATGACCGATGCGATTCTCAACTCCAAAATATCGCTTGCCAAATCCAAAGGCATCGAGGTTGTTGCGGACGCGCACATTCCCGTCAAGCTGAAAACCTCGGAAATTGACCTGTGTTGCATCATTGGCAACCTTTTTGACAACGCGATTGAAGCCAGCGTCAAATTACCCGAGGGGCAGCGAGTCATCCGTGTGTATATGGATATGCGAAACACGCAGCTTTATATTTCTTTCACTAACTTTACAGCCGGCAAAAAAATGCAAAAAATCGGTAAGTTGTTTCGCAGCACCAAGGGAGATGGACACGGATTTGGCCTTGTCCGTATTGATACGATTGTGGAGCGGCTGGACGGATATCTCAGCCGCAATAGTGAGGATGGGGCGTTCACAACCGAAATACTGCTTCCGCAGGTGTGAAAAAAAGCAATTCGTCCCCCGGAAATGACGATTCGTCCCCAAATCATCTGGGGACGATTCTTTCATGATAGGATAGGCGCGGAAAGGTTGGTGATGCTTTGTGACAAAAGAAAAAACAAAAAAAGAAAAATCTCCCAAACCTAAATACAACATGGCGCAAAACGTTTGGTTTATGATAAAGCTCGCTTGGACTTCAGGGGAAAAGAAGGTGATTGCGCTCAGCTTGCTTTCGGCTCTTACAGCTGTCGTACTTAGCCTAATTAACCTTTACGTTTCACCTACAATTCTTTCTGTGGTGGAAAGGCGAGCGTCGGTATCGGAGTTGATTTTTACCATCCTCGCATTCGTTCTTGCTTTGATGTTTATATCGGCTGTATCGGCGTATATCTATAAAAATACGATCTATGGCAGAATCAGTGTTCGCATTGAACTCATTACCTTGCTTAACAAAAAAGCGGCAACAACATCCTATCCCAATCTGTTTGAAGATAAATATCAAAAACTAATTGCCAAGTCGCAGAAATCTATCAATTCTAACCACGCCGCGACGGAAGCAGTTTGGACGACCTTAACAGATATTACATCAAATACTCTGGGCTTTTTGTTTTATGTATTTCTTCTTTCATCCGTCCAGCCAATTTTGATGCTCGTCATTCTTACTACAACAATCATTAGCTACTATGTAAGTTATCGCGCCAACGAATGGCGCTATCATCATCGTGAGGAAGAGGCGGAGTACGAAAAACAAATCTATTATCTTTCCAGTCAAGCCAGGGATTTAACGGCGGCAAAGGATATTCGCATTTTTGGTTTGCGCTCTTGGATTGAGGAATTGTACCATAAGACAATGAACGCGTATATGGCATTTCATCAAAAAGCACAGAGCGTATATATTTGGGCTAAAATCGCGGATCTTATACTATCTTTCCTGCGTAACGGGGTTGCGTATGCCTATCTCATTGGCCTGGTCTTAAATAACGGCCTGAGCGTGGCAGAATTTCTCCTGTATTTTAGCGCCGTGGGCGGCTTTACTGCTTGGGTATCGGGCATTCTCAGCGGTTTTAACACGCTCCATCAGCAATCGCTTGATATTTCCACCGTTCGTGAATCCCTTGAATTTGATGAGCTGTTTAAATTCGAAGAAGGCGAGCCCTTAAAAGCGGAAGCGGAAAGGAAGTATGAAATCTGCCTTGAAAATGTTTCTTTCCGTTATCCTAATGCTGAAAAAGACACACTCTCAAACATCAACCTAAGGTTGCATCCTGGTGAAAAGCTGGCGGTGGTCGGCTTAAACGGTGCGGGTAAAACAACGCTGATTAAGCTGATTTGCGGTTTCCTTGACCCGACAGAAGGCCGCGTCCTGCTGGATGGAAAAGACATTCGGGGATATAACCGCAGAGATTACTACATAATGTTTTCAGCCGTATTCCAAACCTTCTCCCTGCTTGCCGGTACCATCGCAACCAATGTCGCGCAAGATAATCTTGATATTGACATGGATCGCATTAAAGAATGTACTAAAAAAGCTGGACTGCATGACAAAATCGAGAGTTTAAAAGACGGGTATGAAACGTATTTAAACCGTCAGGTCTTTGAGGAAGCCATCCTTCTTTCGGGCGGGGAAACCCAAAGGCTCATGCTCGCCCGCGCGCTTTATAAAGACGCTCCGTTCATCGTTTTAGATGAGCCGACAGCGGCGCTTGACCCTATCGCCGAGTCGGAAATATACCAAAAATACAATGAAATGACCAGCGGAAAATCATCTATTTACATTTCTCATCGCTTGGCATCCACCAGATTTTGTGACCGCATTATTTTGATAGCGGATGGCGGCATCAGCGAAGAAGGCACCCACACAGAGCTGATGAAACGGGGCGGCAAATACGCAGAACTCTATGAAGTTCAGAGCAAATACTACAAGGAGGGAGGGACTGAATCATGAAGAAAAGTAAAAAGCAAATGACTTGGAACAAGATGCTGAAACTCAACCACAGAGCTTTTAAAATGTTTTATAAGCGCGACCCTCAAATGGTTCTGTCCCGCTTGATTAACGTCGTATGGACAGCTCTCACCCCTTATGTCAGCATCTTTCTTTCGGCGCTTATCATTGATGAATTGGCAGGAAACAGAGACCCTGAGCGCCTAAAAATGCTCGTGCTTATTACACTCATATCATCAGCCGTTATCGCTTTGGGCGGCGCGCTAATCACTAAGTGGATGGAAACACGAAAGGCCGGACTGTGGGAAAAGGTTGAATTTATCCTGTCTGAAAAAATGCTGGAAATGGACTACGCAAACCTTGATGAAACGCACACGGCAGAGCTATTATCCACAATCCGCCAGAATATGAATGGGGGCGGCTGGGGGCTTTATCCGGTCGTTGAAACATATGAGCAGCTTTGTTCCTCTGTCCTGACCATCTTTGGCGGCGTTTCTTTAACCATATCGCTATTTATCAGCAAAGTTCCTGATGGCGCGAAGCCGCTGACCGCTTTAAACAATCCCCTCATTGTCTTCGGCGTCATTGCGGTCATGTTGGCTGTTACTTTTCTTGCACCCATCCTCAACAACAAAGCTGGCAGTTATTTTGCTAAGTACGCTGATTCGCATAACCTTAGCAACCGCCTGTTTTCATTTTTCGGCTGGCTTGGCTACCATAAAGACCTTGCAATGGATGTGCGGATTTACCGCCAGGATAAAATTTGTGATCGTTACAACCGAAACAAGGAAGATACCTTTGGTTCAAACGGCTATTTCGCGCACTTGGCGCGGGGGGCGATGGGCCTATATGCGGCGGCGGGTAGTGCGGTATCGGTCATTTTTACGGGCGTGGTTTATGCCTTTGTCTGCTTAAAAGCCTTAGCCGGAGCCTTTGGGCTTGGCGCGGTTACGCAGTATGTCGCGTCCATTACCAAGGTTTCAGGCGGCATGTCAAGCCTTGTTTCCGTTTTTGGCCATATGCGAAACAATGCCGCCTTCCTTGATTTAACCTATGAATTCCTGGATATCCCCAATGATATGTACCAAGGAAGCCTGACGGTTGAAAAGCGGCATGACAGAAAATATCAGGTAGAGTTCCGCAACGTTTCTTTTAAATATCCGGGCAGCGAGAACTGGGCGCTGCGCAATATCAACATTAAATTTGATATCGGCAAACGCCTGGCGGTAGTCGGTATGAACGGAAGCGGTAAAACCACGTTTATCAAACTGCTTTGCCGTTTATATGACCCTACTGAAGGAGAAATCTTGCTCAACGGCATTGATATTCGCAAGTACAACTATCGGGAGTACATGGATATCTTCTCTGTGGTTTTCCAAGACTTCAAGCTTTTAAGCTTAAAGCTTGGCGAAAATGTAGCGTCAAAAGTCGATTACGATAAAAGCCATGTGATGGATTGCCTTGAAAAAGCGGGCTTTTCCGATAGGCTGCTGGAACTAAAAGATGGAACGGACACCTATCTATACAAGGATTATGATAAAAACGGCGTGGATGTTTCCGGCGGCGAGGCGCAGAAAATCGCCATCGCCCGCGCGCTATATAAGGATGCTCCCTTCATTATCCTGGATGAACCGACCGCATCTCTTGACCCGATCGCGGAAGCGGAGATTTACTCAAAGTTCGACCAGATCGCTGGCGATAAAACCGCAATCTATATCTCCCACCGCCTGTCCTCTTGCAAGTTCTGTGACGAAATCGCCGTGTTTCACGAGGGCGTTGTGATTCAGCAAGGCAACCATGCCAGCCTCGTTGCCGACACAAACGGTAAATATTACGAGCTTTGGAACGCACAGGCGCAGTATTATACGGAGCAGATTTAGAGTATACTACATAAAATATCCAACTTTTCGTTCGCACCTCCGTATCCGCGTAACAGAAATAGAATTAATTTCTGATTGAATCAAGGCAAAAAAGAACAATACCCCCGAATCGCTTCGGGGGTATTGAGTTAGGGTTTAGCCTTGGTTTTCGCCACGGCGGCGGGACGATCCGCTGCAATTGATCCAGATACATTTGCGCTTCGGTCTGGTTGATACTGCGCGAGGCGGAGCTAAGTCCCGCGAGGGGCAAAGGCTCCGTTTTTGATTCTCTATAATCGCCACTTGGGCTGGGGCTTACAACTCCATGCCAAACAACAGTCGGTTGATGAGTTACTTATCGACGCGCTGTGCGTCAAAGGGCACAGTGAGCGACAGGGCGCTCAGGGGCTCCATGTTATACACAAGGGTTGTACCTGCTGAAACGACCGCCGGCAGCGATTGTATATCCGCTCCATCAAGCAGCTGCGCCGCCAGATCCGCGCTGCGCCGACCCAGGGCGGTCATGTCCGCCAGACAGGCCATAAAGGCGCCCTGCTGTACCTGAGAAGCCGTGCGCGCGTAGAGGGCTTTGCCGCTCTCCGCCGCAAGGCGTACCAGCGTTTCCAATTGCTCGCCATCGGGCTCGTACATCAGCAGGAGTATGTCTGTGTCTGCCATTTCCTTTTTAAACGCTTCTTCTCCTTCCGCAATATCCGGCATACTGATGAGCCGCAATCCGGCGTAGGGAGCCAACTGAATTATCGTCTCGGAGGCGCCGTCGTTTGCTTGGCTCAAAAGGCCTGCCATGTGCGCGTCGGGTTGAATCTGATTGATGCCTGCCAGCAAGGCTTGCTGCAGGTCGGGCGTCATAACGCCGGTGACCGGCCCGATACCGAAGCTTTTTTTGTTCACCAGCTGCAGGTTCAACGGATCCGCAACGCCTGCAAAGATTAGCGGGAGACGCCCCTGCAAATGCTCCTTGGCCAGCGAGGACATGCTGTCGCCAATGGAAAGCACCATGACACAGCCATCCTGTTCGATTTTCTGCAGGTTTTCACGCGCCGTCTGTTCAATGCCGTCCGCTTTGTAGAGTTTCAGCTCAATGTTTTTGCCGTGCGCATAGCCCAGCCGTTCCAGCTCAGCGGTTAGTCCCTGTAGGAAGTCCTCTTCGTTGCCGCCCCATTGCGCCACCGCGACGCGGGGAATGCCCCCTTCGCCGATGGGCTTGAGGGGTTTGGGCTCCGTCTCGCCGATGCCGGTTCTCCACGGAATCTCATAGCCTTCCGGTATATTGGTTTTGGTACCATCGGGGAGTGGGGGTGTTTTTTCGGTATCGTCGGGCGATGATGAATCATCAGCGCCGGATTCGGGCGGCGTGACCGGCACGGGAGCGCGCTCAACTATCAGGGTAAATTCGGTACTGGCTTGATGGCCGAGGTCGTTGACCACTTCAACCAGCACTGTGTATGGGCGCTCCACCTCCGCGTTATCCCAGTCCTCCAGCAACGGCGTACCGTAGATAGCGCTCTTCAAATCGTGCTTCACGCCGCTTGGCAGCCCGCTGACAGTAACGTCGATGCCGCTTTCGCTATCGTCTGTGAAGATGAACTCAATTTCTTCCATCTCTACACCTTCGGGCAGCCGGCGATCCGCGATGGGTTCGATTGCCAGGGTCGGTGGTTTGAAACCGGTTAACATCATCGGTAAGTTGGTTTGAATAATGTGTCTTTTTAACAATTCGATGTTGAATGTAAACGGTGCTTGATCCAGGCAAACAGTCCCATTGCTATTTGGATAAACGCATGATACCTTACATTCATATATGCGGCTGGTTTCTCCCTCGGCCCAGTTGAACTTTTGAGCCGGTGCGCCGGAAATAAGGCAATNCCCGCCGTAGCGCTTTACCTGCAGCCCGTCCGGCAAACCATCTACATTAATATGAGTCACCCGGTGGGGGCTGGGCAGTACCTGTGAGATGTGGATGGGGTAGATGGTTTTACCCTCCGTCATCTTCTGATCATCAACGGGCGTCAGAGCGACAGTTCCCTGGTTTTTCAGGTTACGCCTGACCGTGAGGCAGAAACCCACCCCACTCAACACATCATCATATCTGGCTCGTATTTCCACCACAAACTTGCGTTCTTTTTCAAACATCTGCCAGTCGGTCAGCTTTGGCTTGCCAAATATTTGGCCGGTCTTCGGGTTGAAGTGAACACCATTGGGCAACTGTGTCTTCAGCTGCAGTTGATAGAGCTCCCATGAGCAATTACTATCCGTTCTTTGCAGCTGGATAACCTTCATCTCATGATTATCCATTACCACCTTGTCTTCAACAGGATATAACCCCAAAAAAACAGGATCTTCGGTCGAACGAAGCACCTCTATATCAACCCTCTGCCGGGCTTCGCAATCCTCCGATCTGGCGACCAGATAGTACCAGGTTGTCTTTTTAGCTGCCATATCGTCTCCCCAGTAGAAGGGGTTCGGTCCGGTTTCGTTTTTGCTGTTCAGGTAGGAGACAGGGCCGTGAAGCTGCCACTTGGTTACGGCGAACACACCGGGCGTTTCCGTTTCCCGCCAGCCCGATCCCGGCCCGTAATAGGGGGAGATGCGGCCTGCCAGCTCGGACATGCCTAATGTCTTTACGTACAAATTATCATCATCATCAATATAAAAATATGTTGCTTCCATATCTAGCGTAATGTCGGACTTCATGTTTGTCAGCACGGTAATGGGCGTGGTTACCATCTCCTGCCCCTCAATAACCGTGCGCTTGGGGACCGGAACGATATGGAGCTGCTTGGTAATGTCGCCGTCATAGCGATATACATTGAGATAAAAAGTGAGAAAATCTTCGTTGTCCTGCTCGTCAAAGGCACGTACGCTCACGGGCACCTTGCGCATAAGCTCTTCAGGACGCCAGTCGATGAGAGGCTGGCCGCTGATAAACAAAAGATAGTTGCCGCTTTCCTTGTCCTGGAGTTCGGTCTGCTTCATACCGGTTGGCAGCCACGCTTCATAGGCTACTTTCCCGTCTTGCTTGCCACTTTTATGCAGGGCCAAAACTTCTACGCCGCCAAACGGTTGTCCATCGGTGAGGTTGACATCCGAAATGCCCTGTATCTCCAATTCTCCTTTTAATTTGTACTGCTCAAAAAAGTCCGGAATTCCATTTTTGTTGCTGTCGCGCAGCACGGTGATTTTGAAGGTCTTGTAATCGCTATGACCAAACACACCGTGATAGCAGGTGACCGACACAGGACAGGTATAAGTTTTTTCGAACCAGCCGTCCGGCCATTTATAGTCTGCGCTGGTTGTTTTACAGACAATCTTTGAGCCCGTGTGCACCGGGCCTTCGCCCAATACCAGCTCAAATCCGGGCGTCATCGCGCTGCGATCATAAAAATAGGTGACATCCACATAAGGATCTTTTTTGTCAACCTTCCTAAAACTCAAATTTAGGGGAGGGGGGGCAGGCCCGCCTTCCAGGAAGATGATATCCCTCAAACCGATTAACTCGATTTCATAATCGCTGACGGAAGATCCTCCCTTCATGACATACTGTTCCTCGGTAGATACAGAAATGGTCTCCATTACGTTAATCAAAGGGCTTTCCTTATGCAGGTCCTCTTTGATCAGGTCATCATCAAGTATGGGAAATCGCCCGACGGCTACGCCCTTGTAGATACCGGGGCTTTCCACCTTATATTCCCAGCGGTTGTCCGCGTTTTCCGGGAGTTCCTGGATACACTCATCGTCCCTGAAAATCCACAGGAAGACGGAAGTTCCTCTCGGAGGGTTGTTCCAGACAGCTGTGAAGGTGAGGATATCTCCTATCGTAGCTTCTGTCTTATCTACCGTCAGGGTAAGGTCATCCTCAGGAGGGTTGGTAACCTGAGGAGGGATGAAAATATCCCTTGGGGGAATGATAAATTTCGGAGGATCAGTAGGAGGATTGCTAATCTTGGGAGGAATAAAATACTTGGGAGCTCCAAAGAGGGGATTCGTTGCCATTCCTTGGCATACTGGCAGCAACAAGCCTAAAACCAGCATTAAGGCAAGTAACCAGACCACACACTTTTGTTTCTTCATGGTTTTTTTCTCCTTTTTCATCCGTTTGTGTGTTGGTGAATCGGAAGCAGTTCCATATAGATTATTAATACTTACTATTAATATTATCAGAAAAACCAAAAAAATAAACCTACCTTTTAGGGTAGGTTTCAGACTGTAGACAAAGTCCCAACCATTCGCGTTGGGACTTTGTTCAATGAAACCTGCAAAATCCCTTAAAAGTCAAGATCAAATCGAGGTTATATGG
>JGI24711J26586_10002155_pt1 | contig 14273 bp, 10 predicted proteins | sample BioPla3DNA1_FD_26586 | JGI IMG/M metagenome (IMG submission 26586)
TCCTCTTTGGTCATACGCCCATTTCGTACGGCTTCACGGCGGAAAATCTCAAAACTTTCCCGGTCAAGATCATTTACAGTAATTCCTTCCACCGGTACTGCATCCCATTTGTAACCTGTTTTCTCCATTAGGAAAGCTGTCAGGGCATGGCCGCTCAGGTGTTGCTTTGTGCTTCCGCTACGGATATGGTATTCGCCTTGATAATTGACCGGATAGCTACTGGGATTCACATTGATTTCAATGTATTCCTTCCCATCCTTTTGCAACAAGTTTACATCGGCAAGAATACCCATGGTGTTTCTTATTTTGTTGGGAATGTCTTCCATTAGCTTTTTACTGTTGGCGACTCCAACCACCTGTCCATTGTCCTTAATACCAATATAGATGCGCCCTCCTTGGGCATTGGCAAAGCCGCATACCCATCTAAGGTACTCGTCCCTCCAGGATTCTTTATATTCAATATTTTGCGTTTCTGCCATATTGCTCTCCTAAAACGATGAGAATGATTGTTTTTTGAACTTTTCATTCCATAAGCTGCATTTACTTGTAATTTTTTGCGAAAACCACAAAAAACAATATCACGACTAAAGACAAGAAAAGTATATCATTCATTCTTTCAAAGTACAATGAATTTACTGCTTATCAACAACTCTATATTAATAGCATAGTCGTCAATTATTGAAAGAAAACAATATCAGCATCGCAATTTGGTTCGTTGATAAAACCATATCTTATATGTTCCAGAAGGGGTTCGATAGAGACGTACTCTTTTTTATCTTCGCCTAGCATTCGAAGAACTATTTTTTTAGCATCTGATGTAGGGTAGATTATATAGTTTGATTTGTTGATGAACCTTTCAGAGTTTTTTGTGACAAGCGCATTATAAGTTATGCTTATTATATCACTAGCAAACTGGGCATAAATCGATTTTTCAAACGCTGGTATAATTGGGTAAGGTGTAAAGTATATGGTATTTTCTGCGATATCTTCATTAGGAAGGCGTCGCAGCATTTCTTTGTATAAGCGAGTAGTATGTATTTTATCAAAATTCCGATTTTTTAGCATTTCTGATACTTGCCCAAGCTCCTGCCTGAGAGACCGCATCCAATCAATAAGGTTTTCATCACCTTTGGCAAGGTATTTGCATTGTTCTGTGCTGAACAATAGTTTTGCGTCAAATTTTATTCCGCTATCCGAGACAAAATCCGATTCACCATGTGGTTGTTCTTTTACGTGAGAATACTCTTCAGGGAAAACGGTCTTAGACTGATTCATAAGCTGAAGAACTATTGGCTCGTAGGTCTTGGCTTGAATAAAATCCTTTGCACCATTCAGAAAGTTCATCGTTTGATAAAGAGCCATTTTTCCTCCAAATCCATACGGTCACACCAACCCCAAATACTTTTCAAAAAATGCCATCAGTTTTTCTATCAACGTTTTTTTCTTTTCTACACGGCCACCGCCAAACCAGCTAACCGGTGGCATGATGCGGTCGATGTCGGTGCCGGTTGTGCGCAGTTCGCCGTCCCGGAATGAGTTATCAATATAGCGTCTGGTTTCTTCGGGCTTGAGCCGCTCCTCATCAATCAGGTGGCTCAGGTCATTTTCTTTTTGTTGCAGCACGAATGCGCGCCAGTCTTTTTCAACCTCTGTCTGGGCGGTAACGCTGGCAACAAAGCCCTCAATCAGTTCTTTCTTGCTGCGCAATTGCAAGCTGGCGCTGACAGCCTTGTCAATATCAGCCAAAATGGTCTTGTCTTTGCAGTTGCTATCCTTGTAGCGGGCAACCAACATGAGAATATAATCAATATTCACTTCCACCTGGCGGATAAGCTCCATCTCAAACACCAGGTCTTCGTTGATGAATTCTTTGTCTACTTCTCGGCCTCGGCTCAGTTCCTGATACAGGTCGATATAGATGCTCTGATAATCCTGGTAGTCTCTGGGGGTCAGAAGCTCTTTGCCCTCAAATTCATCAAAGGCGGAAAGGATGTTGCGCAGCCGCAGGATAGCGCCAAATGCTCGGATGAAGTCTTTTTGGTTTTGTTCTCCAATAATCTGCTCGCCTAAGGGATATTTGGCTTGCAGTCCGCTGATGCGCTCCACATAGCCGGGCTGATACTTGCCTTTGTCTTCATGGCCGTAGTAATAGGCGTCAAAGTTTTTCAGCAGTACTACACCACCGGCGTCCTTATCTCCAAACAGCGCGATGGCGTCATCGGTCTCCTGCTGCAAATCCCGGAAACAGATGATATTGCCAAAGGTCTTCACGGTGTTAAGAATGCGGTTGGTGCGGGAAAAGGCTTGAATCAGCCCATGCAGGCGCAGGTTTTTATCCACCCACAGGGTGTTTAGGGTGGTGGCGTCAAAGCCGGTGAGAAACATGTTTACTACAATCAGCAAGTCAACCTCCCGCTTTTTTACGCGGTCGGATAGGTCTTTATAATAGTTCTGGAAAGATTCGGAACTGGTGCTGAAATTGGTGCGAAAATCCCGGTTGTAATCGGCAATGGCCGCGTCCAGAAAATCTCGGCTGCTCTGGTCCAGGCCATCGGTGTCAAAGCTCTCTTCAATCAGCCCGTCTTCCGGGTCATCCTCGTTGGGGCTAAAGCTGTAGATAATGGCTATCTTCAGCTTCTTGTTGCGCTCTTTCAGCTGCCGATTAAACTCGCTGTAATAGCGCATGGCCATCGGGATGGAAGCGGTGGCAAAGATGGAGTTAAAGCCGTTCAAGCGCTGCCCTTTTAAGGAGTAATAGTGGTTGCGCATGGTCTTTTGCTCGAAGTGGTCCAAGGTATAGCTCACCACTTCGCTGATGCGCTCAGGAGCCATCAAGGCGCGCTCCCGGTCTATTGCCAGCACCTGTTTATCTTCTATGCCTTCCCGCTCCTTTACCGTGTTGATGTAGTCAATGCGGAAAGGCAACACATTGCCATCGTTGATGGCGTCTACAATGGTATAGGTGTGCAGCTTATCGCCAAACACCTGTTCCGTTGTTTTGCGCAGGGGATTGCCCCCGCTTGGGGCATTTTTAGCAAAGATGGGCGTGCCGGTAAAGCCAAACAGATGATAGCGCTTGAATGCCTTGGTAATCGCGCGGTGCATGTCTCCAAACTGGCTGCGGTGGCATTCATCAAAGATGATGACCACATGCTGCTTATATACCGGGTGCTGAGCATTCTGGCTGATGAAACGGTCCAGCTTCTGAATGGTGGTAATGATAATGCGGGCGCCCGGGTCTTCAAGCTGCCGCTTCAGTACCCGTGTGCTGGTGTTGCTGTTGGCGGCGCCTTTTTGAAACTTATCGTATTCCCGCATGGTTTGGTAGTCCAAATCCTTGCGGTCTACCACAAATAGCACCTTGTCTACATAGGGTAGCTGCGTGGCCAGCTGGGCGGCTTTAAAACTGGTAAGGGTTTTCCCGCTGCCGGTGGTGTGCCAAATGTAGCCGCCCGCGGCAAGGCTGCCCATTTTGTTGTAGTTTTTTGCTACCTCGATACGGTTTAATATCCGCTCGGTAGCGGCAATCTGGTAGGGGCGCATCACCAGAAGCTGTTCTTCCGCGGTATGCACACAGTATTTGGCCAAGATGTTTAATATAGTGCCTTTGGCCAGGAAGCTGGCGGCAAAGTCTATTACATCCGGGATTACCCGGTTGGTGGCATCCGCCCAGAAGCTGGTAAACTCAAAGCTGTTGCTGGTTTTTTTACTGCGCCTGCGCTGGCTTTCGTTCTTTTCCTTGATGTGGCTGTCTCGGGTGGTGTTGCTGTAATACTTGGTATGGGTACCGTTGGAAATAACAAAAATCTGTACATATTCATACAGCCCGCTGCCCGCCCAGAAACTATCCCGCTGATAGCGTTTGATTTGGTTAAACGCCTCCCGAATAGCTACACCCCGGCGCTTTAGCTCGATATGCACCACAGGCAAGCCATTCATCAAGATGGTCAAATCATATCGATTTTCCCGGTTGCCACCGCTCTGCTCATATTGGTTAATGACCTGCAGGGTATTGTTGTGCACATTGCGCTTGTCTATCAGGCTGATGTTCTTACTGCTGCCATCATCCCGAATCAATACCTGCACATGGTCCACCTGCAGCTTGCGGGTTTTTTGCTGGATGCCCTCGTTGGGGTTGCATAGGGCATCGGCCATGAAACGCTGCCATTCGGCATCGGAAAAGGTGTAATTATTTAACTTTTCCAGCTGGCTGCGCAGATTTTGCAGCATGGCGGCTTCGTCCGGCAGGTTGGGGCACTCATAGCCTTGGCTGTGAAGCTGGGCAATAAGTTCCCGCTCCAAATCGGCCTCGCTCTGGTAGGCTGTGCTCTTGCGCTCCTTGGGCTTATACTCCGCCACTACAGTGCTTTCGGATGTTCGAGCCACCACATTGTATGTGCTCAAGATACTTTCTCCTTAAAGGTCAATAGTTTGTCCCGGTAATACTCATATTGCTTGCGCCGGGCTTCGATTTCTGCTGGCAAACCGCTACTTATGTCGTTGCACATTGCTTCAAAGCGGTCTAAGATGCTGACAATGCGAGATTGTTCTTGTAGTGATGGTATGGGAACGGGAAAATCTTCTAGCATATATCTTCTTATTGACGTGACCGATGCATGTACAGCTGTACTTAAAATGTAATTCAAAAAACTGTTTTGCATATAATAATAGAAATATTTTGGAATTATGTTTTTGTCATGTATTTGAATTCGATACGCTCTTTGATGCAATGCGTATTTTCCTTCCACATAATGAAGTACTTTTCCAACTCCAACACCATCACCAGCGGTAATAATTGCAGTTTCATCATAATCATAGGAATCAATTCTTCTAACTTGTTGTGAACGAACATAAAAAGGATATTTACCTTCTTCTAACTCCTCATTTGTATTTCGTGAACCCGTTCCAATATCTGCTATTTTGCTAAGTGTTGACCATATTATATCTTGTTCAACTTGTTTTGATTTAGAGCAGGACTTCTCATAGCTAAACAAGTAATTTCTATAATATTCATATTGTTTCTGACGTGCTGTAAGCTCCGCTGTAAGCTCCGCTGTAAGCTCCGTGAAATTGTCCAGTATCTGGACAATTTCACGCTGCACCTGCAGCGGGGGAAGGGGAATTAACAAATCATAAAGCACATTTTGTGTCAGGCTCGGTACGCCTCCCGCCACATTTAAGGTTTCAAGGCGAAGATGCTGAAGATAGTAAAAGAGGTATTTTGGAAAAGCTATTGTCTCGAAAATTTCCGTGTAATAAAGTGTATCAACAGTCCAGAACGGTTCCTCTAAGTAATAGAGCTTATCTAATGAACCTTTGCGTGGAATTAAAACAGATGGCTTATCATATACATATCGATCAATATAAGTCATAATTCCACCAGTACCATAGACTGGATAAGTACCTGAACCAAAAGCCTTATAGTCGCTGCCATTTTTTATGGTTAATACATCACGTAAACGAACAAACTCTATTCCCTCTGGACAAAGTTCCGCTATCAGGCGTTCAAGCTTACTCATGTTTCTGCTCCCTCAATTTCTTTAACAATGCGGTCAATCTCTGTCCGTAGTACTTGCTGGCGGGCAACAATTCGCGCGATTTCCCGGTTTAATTCTTTAATATCGATAACTTCCCTGGTGTCTTCTTTTTCCACATAAGTAGAGACAGAGAGGGTATATTTTTGTTCCGCAATGTCCTCCGCGCTGACAAGGCTGGCTACATATTCTACCTCTTGCCGGGCGGTATAGGTGTTTAGGATGGTTTGAATATTTTCTTCTGACAGCTTGTTGGAATTGGTTACTTTCACAAACTGCTGGCTGGCGTCGATGAACAGTACCTTGCTGTCTTTGCGGGATTTTTTAAGCACCATGATACAGGTGGCAATGGAAGTACCATAGAATAAATTATCCGGCAGTTGGATGATACAATCCACAAAGTTATTATCAATCAAATATTTGCGGATTTTCTGCTCCGCCCCGCCTCGGTAAAGAATGCCGGGGAAACAAACGATGGCTGCGGTGCCATTGGTGGCAAGCCAGCTAAGGCTGTGCATAATGAAGGCCATGTCTGCCTTGGATTTGGGCGCAAGCACCCCGGCGGGAGAGAAGCGGGGGTCGTTTATTAATAAAGCGTTGTCGCTGCCTGCCCAGCGGGTGGAATAAGGGGGATTGGAAACGATGGCTTCAAAGGGCTCATCGTCCCAGTGGGCAGGGTTGGTTAGCGTGTTACCGTGGGCAATGTCGAACTTGTCGTATTCAATGTCGTGTAAAAACATGTTGATGCGGCAGAGGTTGTAGGTGGTCAGGTTGATGTCTTGGCCGAAGAAACCTTGGCGTACATTATCCTTACCTAATATTTTAGCGAATTTTAGTAGCAGGGAGCCGCTGCCTACCGCCGGGTCGTATACCTTGTTGACAGAGGTTTTCCCCACAAGGGTCAGGTGGGTAAGCAGCTCGGATACTTCCTGAGGGGTGTAATATTCGCCGCCGCTTTTTCCGGCGTTGCTGGCATACATGCCCATGAGGTACTCATAGGCATCGCCAAAAGCGTCAATTGTATTGTCCTGGAAATCTCCCAGCTGCAAACTCCCGATACTATCCAGCAGCTTTACCAGCTTTTCATTGCGCTCAGCGACTGTATTGCCCAGTTTGGCGCTGTTGACATCCATGTCGTCAAAAAGGCCTTTGAAGTTGTCTTCGCTTGGGCTGCCTTGGGCGCTGGCTTCAATTTTGCGGAATACTCCTTCCAGGGTTTCGTTGAGGTTTTCATCTTGGGGCGCACGGCTTCGGACGTTTTCAAACAGCTCGCTGGGCAAGATGAAGAAACCCTTACTGCGTACAAGGTCTGCCCGGATAGGCTCGGCGTAGTTGTCTTCCAATTTGGCATAGTCAAAGGAAGGGTTGCCGGCGGCTCGCTCGTGCTTGTTGATATAATCCCGGATGTTTTCTGAAATATAACGGTAAAACAGCATACCCAGCACATATTGCTTAAAGTCCCAGCCATCCACACTGCCGCGTAGGTCGTTGGCGATGGCCCAAATGGTGCGGTGCAGTTCCGCGCGCTGTTGTTCTCTGCGGTTGTCGGTCATGTTTACCCCCAATAGTTTTGTTAATACTTGATAATCGTTTTGATGATTTGTCAGCAATTTTGGCGATAGCGGCTATAAATATCTCACCATTCGTACAGCGACTCCTAAAATGTCAAGCCCAGTGTAACTTGGCGCAGAGCCTTCTTCCTGTTTTTGATTGATGGGATAAAACTCCGGTAACTCCGCCGGGCTTCCTGAATGCAGTTTAATTCCATCCGCAGAAAGATAGGCAAACCGGAGGTGTTTGGTTTTGTCGATGGACACGACAATAACATCGCCGTCTGAAAGGGGCTTATCTATTGTTTTGTAATAGACTTGGTCTCCCTGAAGAAAGAAAGGCACCATCTTATCATCAGTTACTACAACAACCTGCTCAGCTAAGTTATCGGCATCATTTGGTGCACTCTTGGTTTCTACACCTTCAATCAAAGCTGTAACGGGCAGCTGCAAAACATTTGCCAAGTCTGAAATTTTATCGTTACCGATACTACGGATAAGACCATGCTCCCACTTTCTGACGGTGGATTTGGTTACGCCTACGGCTTCGGCCACTTCTTCCAATGTTAAACCAAGGGCGGCTCTTCTATCCCGTATTGTTGTCGCTATATCCATTAATTGTTACCTTCCGATATCTTTGAAGGACTGTGATTTACAGCGCGCTTCTTGTAGTTTCATGCATGATAACACAAAAAGTGTCTTTTAGTCAACTTTTTTGAATTTAGGTGTTGACAAAGGCAAATAAGTATGGTATTATAAAAGTGTCTTAAAGGACACAACCGCGAAAGCGGCAATTCTTTGCGAAGAAAGTATCTTAAAAGACACAAAGAAAGGAAGATGAATTTATGTATTACGCTTATGATATCGGATGAATCTCTGTCTGACAACGCTTATTGACTTTCGCAGAGACTTATGTTATATTTTACCAGAATTTTACCTGGATTTTACAATCTAAAAACCCCTTGAAGGAGTAAACATGGACATCTGCGCGATCCTGCTGGACTTTGACGGAACCTCGCTTGAGAGCAATCAGCTTTTCATCTCAAAAAGGAACATGAAGGCGCTTGACCTGGCGATGAAAAAGGGCGTGATGGTGATCCCGTCCACCGGGCGTTCAGCCGCGATGTTCCCTCCGCAGATTGAAGCAGACCCGCGCATCCGCTACTGGATCACCTCAAACGGCGGGCGGGTGATCGACATCCAGACGGGCGACATCATTTACGAGTCTACCCTGACGCCGCAGCAGTCCGCCCAAGTCTGCCAATTGTTTGAGGGACAGATGATCTACGGCGAGATCGCGGCCCAGGGCCGGATCTACATGGAAAAGGAAGTGTCCCGTAACCGGGCGAACTACCACATCCCCCCGCACCACGCCTGGGTGCTAAACCATGAGCGGCACGTGGAGCTGGAAAACCTATCACGTTTTTTCCTGCATGAGAACGTGGGCATTGAGAAGGTCAACCTGTATGGCGTGCCGGGGGAAAAGCAGCAGCCCCTGATCAAGGCGCTGGAGGAGACCGGATTTTTGCTGATCACCGAGGGCGCAGGAAAAAATATCCAATTCTTCCCCAAAAGCCAGGATCGGTGCGAGGCAATCGATACCCTGTTCCAAAAGCTCGGCCTTGATTACAGCCGGGTGATGGCGCTTGGCGACAGCACGCTGGATATGCCCTCTATTAAAAAGGCCAAAATCGGTGTCGCGATGGGCAACGCGCCCCAGCATGTCAGGGACGTGGCCGACTACATTGCTCCGCCCTACGACCAGGACGGCGCGGCGGACGCAATTGAGAAGTTTGTTCTGAATGAGGATTAAGAAGCGTCCGTGCCTGAAGTCTTGATAAAGCCGCCGTAAACGCGGCTTTTTTTCACGCAAAGTTGCCGACATCTAAAAGTATACACAAGTCTCGAAGGGTTTTCGATTGACAGATACTCTTTATTATAGTATTCTCTTTACATAAAGTTTACATTAACTTGACACAAGAGCAGATAAAAGAAGAACGAACGCCCCGTGTTTGGCCGCTTCATCCGCATGAAATGCAACGTGGACAAGAAAAATCCGCGCGCAAATATCTGAAAAATACTGGAAAACAAAGGAGGACCCATGAGAAAACTGATTGCCCTGATGCTGACCCTGATCCTGACGCTTAGCGCGATAAGCACCCTGGCGACTGACAAAGCGCTGGTGGAGGAAGCCCAGAAACTGACCCATGAAGAGCTGGTTGAGAAGGCCAAGGCTGAGGAGGGCACCTTCATCGTCTACGGCAACACCAGCCGAATCACCACCGCACTGGAGCAGTTCTGTGCCCTTTATGACATCACCGGCGAAGGCAACAACCTGAAGGACGCAGAGATCTACACCAAGCTTGAGATCGAGATCGACAGCAACGCCAAGGGCGCCGACATGGTCATGATCCAGGACGGCGCATCCCTGGAATTCTTGATTGAAAATGGCTACCTGATTAACTACCTGCCCCCGAGCGTGGCCGCCAATGTGGATGCCGCCGATCAGAACCCCTTGGTGCACCAGTTCATCAACAAGGTGTTCATCTACAACAACCAGGGCGATGACGTGCCCGCGATCAAGAACGTGTGGGAGCTGACCGAGGAAAAAATGAAGGGCCGCGTCCTGTTTAAAAACCCGGAGAGCGAGCAGGTGAACATGAACTTCCTGGTGATGCTGACCAATGAGGAGTGGGCCGCCCGCCTGGCTGAGGCCTACGAGGCTCATTTCGGCAAGCCCATTGAACTGGGCGAGTACAAGAACGCCGGCTACATGTGGATAGCGCAGTTCCTTTCCAATTGCGTGTTCGGCTCCTCTGACACCACGCTGGCCGAGGAGATTAGCCAGCCCACCGCTGCGGGCAAGATTGGCCTGTTTGTGCTGAGCAAGCTGCGCTCCTCCTCCGTCCTGACGGAGAACCTGACCGTGGGTGAATATGACGCGCAGAAAAACGCCTATACCATCCAGCCCTTCTCCGGCTTCATGTATCCGATGTACGCCCTGGTTTCTTCCGGTGCAACCCGTCCCTACACCGCCATGCTGTTTATCGACTACCTGATGAACGTGGACGGCTTCCAGCCTTGGGGCAAGAGCGTCGGCGCCTACTCCGCGAACTCCGCCCTTGTCCCGCTTGAGGGCGACCTAGGTATCGACATCTGGAAAAACACCCTGGTAAGCGAAGACCCGGCCTACATCCTCGCCGCCTATGAGGACGTGTCTACCTTCGTGACCAAGTACGTAAAATAAAGCCCTCTGTCCGGGGACGGCGGAATGTCGTTCCCGGCCTTTTTTTAAGCAGAATGGCACAGCCCATGTTTGGAGGAATCGCCCATGGAAACTATTCAGAGAAATCAAGTGAAAAGGCTGGGGAGGATGACGCATACCTTCCTGTCAAAGCCGGCCAACCTCATTTTGGTGGTTTTCTTGGTTCTGCTGACCTTTTTAACGCTGTACCCTCTCCTGGTGCTGATTTTTGAAACCTTCACTGTGCACTCAGGCCGCGAGGCGCGCGCAGTAGGCTTGCCCCGGGGCAGCTATACGGATTATCACTTCAAGCGCCTGCTGTTTACCTTGGATGACGGGGGCGCAATGGGCGTCACCTATTCCAATTCCTGGATCCAGTTTTACGGCCCGCTGCTTAACACCCTGTCCGTGGCCTTCACCTCCTCCGCTGTCGCCATCCTCTTTGGTGGAACGGTGGCCTGGTTTATCACCAGAAGCAACCTGAAATACAAAAAGTTCATTTCTGGCGTGTTTGTCTTCCCTTACATCATGCCCTCCTGGACGCTGGCCCTGTTCTGGCAGTCCTTTTTTAAAAATGAGTTTATCGGAACCGGCACTTCAAACGGTATTCTGGCTTCCGTTTTTGGGATTTTTATGCCGGAATGGTTTGTGTACGGTTATTTCCCCATCAGCATCGTGCTGGGCCTGCACTACGCCCCCTTCGCCTATATCTTGATCGGTGGCATCCTAAGAAACATGGACGCGAACCTGGAGGAAGCGGCGACGGTGCTGAAAACCTCGCGCATGCGGCTTTTGCGGCGTATCACCTTGCCCATCATCAAGCCGGCTGCGCTGTCCACCTTCCTGCTGGTTTTTGCTTCCAGTATCAGCGCCTATTCCGTCCCCGTGTTTTTAGGCTCGCCTGTGCGCTATTACATGCTGTCTACCAAGATGAAATCTCTGATGGACACCTATCCCGGCCAAGCCTACATCATCGCTGCGGTGATGATTATGTTCGGCATCGTCATCCTCGGCATCAACCAAAAGGTGACAGGCTCCAGGAAGTCCTATACCACGGTGACGGGCAAATCCTCCCAGGTATCCCTGGTGGATCTGAGAAAATGGAACCGGCCGGTGGCCGTCTTCCTGGTGATTTTGATGCTGCTCATCGCGGTGCTGCCGCTGATTACCTTCGCGGCAGAGTCAGTTATCATCAAGGCGGGCAATTATTCCCTTTCCAACATGACCCTAGATTTTTGGATCGGCACCAACCTGACCTATCTGGACCAGGGCGATTCCACGGGCATCCTACTCTCTGGCAAGGTGTGGAAGGCGCTGTTTTATTCTCTGGCGCTTGCCGCCACCTGTGCGGTCGTTGCGGGCACCTGCGGCATGCTTGTAGGCTACGCAGTGGCAAAAAAGCGCGGCACCAGAATGGCGAACGCCGTCAACAGCTTGGCTTTTTTCCCTTACCTGATGCCCTCTCTGGCCTTTGGCGCGATTTACCTAGCGATGAGCGTGCGTGTCTCCTGGCTGAACGGCTTTGTGCTTTTGGCGCTGATCGGCTCGGTCAAATACCTGCCTTTCGCCTCACGCTCAGGCCTTAACGCAATGCTGCAACTGTCCGGCGAGATCGAGGAAGCTGGGCAGATCGTGGGCATCCCTTGGTGGAAACGGATGACGAGGATCATCTTCCCCATCCAGAAGAGCAGTCTGCTCTCCGGTTACCTGCTTCCCCTGGTGTCCTGCATGCGCGAACTGAGCCTATTTGTCCTGCTGGTGCCCACCAGCAACACGCTGCTGACCACCATGCTTATGCAGTACTCCGAGAAAGGCTGGGCGCAGTTTGGCAGCGCGATAAATCTTTTGATCATCATCGTGGTGCTGCTGATCAACTACCTGGTGAACAAATTGACCGGTGCCTCTATCGACAAGGGCATCGGCGGATAAAAAGCCCAAGAAAAGGAAGAGAAAGCATTATGCCTGAGATTATTCTGACCAACGTTACCAAGCGCTTTGGAAAATTTGTCGCGGTAGACAAGCTGAACCTGAACATCCACTCCAACGAGTTCATCACGCTCCTTGGCCCTTCCGGCTGCGGTAAGACCACGACGCTGCGCATGATCGCAGGACTTGAAACGCCCACGGAGGGCAGGATCATGATTGACGAGGACGTGGTGTTTGACGCGGATGAGGGCATCAACGTCCCGCCCAACAAGCGTGACGTGGGCTTTTTATTTCAGAACTATGCCCTCTGGCCGCACATGACGGTAAAGCAGAACATTGCCTTTGGGCTTGAAAACCTGAAGTGGCCCAAGAAGGACATTGATGAGCGCGTGGATGAGCTGACCCTGATGCTGAAGATCCGGGAGTTCCTGGATCGCTATCCAAGCGAATTGTCCGGCGGCCAGCAGCAACGCGTGGCCATCGCGCGCACCCTGGCTCCCAAGCCCCGGGTGCTGTTTATGGACGAGCCGCTGTCCAACCTGGACGCGAAGCTTAGGACAGACATGCGCTCTGAGCTCAAGCGCCTGCATAAGACCACGGATTCCACTTTTGTGTATGTGACCCATGACCAGCTGGAGGCAATGACGCTGTCCACCCGCATCTGCATTATGGAACTGGGCAAATTGATGCAGTATGCGCCGCCGCTTGAGATGTACCAGTCCCCGGCCAACCTGTTTGTGGCGGATTTCATGGGCAATCCGTCCATGAACTTTATTGAGGGCAAGGCGGAAAAAACGGACAAGGGCGTCTGCCTTTTAAGTGGGGGTGTCGCCTTTGCTTTCACGCCAAGCAGCGTGCTTGATGCCATGCCGGAGCAGGCTGTCATCGGCATCCGGCCGGAGCATGTGCTAATCTCAGACGAAGGCGGTTGCCCCGCGAAGGTGTACAGCTCCCTGCCCTCCGGCCTTGAGACCACAATTCGCTTAAGCTTGGGCGAAATAATGCTGACCAGCGTGGTGTTTGGTGGGATGGACTTTGAGTTGGACAGCGATGTCAGCTTCAACTTTGTCCCCAACCAGGCCATCCTGTTTGATAAAGGAAGCGGAAACGCCCTTGCTAGGGGGTCTTTGCAACTGAGTAAATAGTATATAAGGCCGGTTTTTGATGTCTTTCCCGAACCAAAAGAAAGCCGCCCAGTGTATCCCGGGTGGCTTGTTCGCTTGTTTTCACTTCACCAATACGGGAGCGGAGGTGCGGACGAAAAGTGTTTCATGAGATTCCTATTTCTTCCACTTTTCGTCCGCACTCCACTATCAGTTTATTACTGTATGTGCTTGTAGTATCGGCAATTTCGTATTATTTGTTTTTGAATCTTCTATACAGAATGCGTGTTAGAGAGCCACATGATAGTTATAAAGTGCATATTTGGCCTCTAGTATCAATATACCCGAGGAAGAAGGAAAATTTAAGAATAAACAAGCTGAAGAAAGAGGCAATCTTTAAGAAAAAAGTCAAAGGATTCTAAAAAACGGTGTTGTTAAGATGAGACGTAAGGTACGGAGGGCCATTTATTTTGATTGGCAGCAACAGGCTTTTCGCTGCTGTTTAGTGATTTCATATACTGCCTCCATTGTGGGGCACGATATATCACGATAGTGCATGGTCTGGATGTCTATCAATTGCTTTTGATTAAAGTGATGTATTGTTTATGATTGACATTCTTACATTAAAGAAATAGTTTTTTAGCGAACATATTTGCTTGACATGGGCTTAGCTGCTGTTATTTGTATTGGTGCTTAGCTTGTAGTATAATATGAATGCGCCCCCATCCTATACTGGGGCGCACACCGGGGCGTTGGTCATTCCCGTGACCGCGCCCTATTTTTTTGTGTTTTTCTTGAGTTCTGGTATTTTAGCTCCCAAACTGTCATAATATAAGGGTTATAGGCAAAAAGTGTGTCTGGAAAGTACTATAAAGCCTTGTAATGTATAGCGAAATCGCAGATTTAAATATTTAGG
>JGI24711J26586_10002157_pt1 | contig 14267 bp, 17 predicted proteins | sample BioPla3DNA1_FD_26586 | JGI IMG/M metagenome (IMG submission 26586)
ACCGGAGAATTGTCCCGCCTAACTGCTCTTACCAAGAAAGGTGAAGAAAGTGTGGAGGCAGAACTGGTGCTTTCCGCTGTAGGAGTTGTTCCTAACACCGAAATATTGGGACTCGAGGCTTTGGGCATTGAAACCGTAAAGGGAAAAATCACGGTTGATCAATACTACAGGACCGGAGCTGAAGGGATTTATGCAATCGGAGATGTAATCCCCACACAGGCACTTGCACACGTTGCCTCAGCTGAGGCCATCTGCTGTGTGGAGGCCATAGCGGGACTTAACCCTAAACCTATTGACTACTCGCTTATCCCGGGCTGCACATATATTACACCCGAAGTAGCCTCTGTAGGTATGACAGAGAGAGCAGCCAAAGAGAAAGGTATCACATATAAAGTTGGTAAATTTCCCTTTACTGCTTCAGGCAAAGCAACAGCAGCCGGCGAAAGAGATGGTTTTACCAAACTGGTAGTGGATGAGCAGACAGATCGTATAATCGGCGTCCATATTGTAGGAGCAAATGCATCAGAGATGATTGGTGGAATGGTGTTAGCCTGCAGACTTGGTGCAACTGCAACTTCCGTTATGAAGACTATTTTCCCTCATCCTACCATGAGCGAAGCTATTATGGAAGCAGCGGCGGCAACACACTCCGAGGCAGTACATATATAAAATCACTAACCTAAAACTTTCGGAGTATGGCAGAAAAAAATTCTTCCCAGCAAGCACATGCACATGAAATAACCCGAATACCCGTGGGTACTGAACTCCGTGCAGCAATCCTTCTTTCGGAGAAGGATGTAAGGATTGACGGCTCATTTATAGGAGACATTTTCACTTCGGGCAAATTGATTATTGGAGAAACAGGACATCTATGCGGCAATATTTGTTGTAAAAATGCCGATATCTACGGTCGTATTGATGGCGATGTGATAATTGGTGACACTTTAATGCTACAGGGCACCTGTGTGTTCAAGGGACTCCTTCAAACTCACAAGTTAAGTGTTGAAAGTGGTGCGCGTTTTAACGGTACCTGCAAAATCATCACACAAGAGGAGTACCAGAAAATTGAGGAAGAATTCAAAGGCTCTTCTCCTGAGAAAGAGACTCCAAAAGAGACCCCAAAAGAGCCTACAAAGTAGATTATTAGATTTCCTTGCGGATATTGTATTTATTCCTCTCCTGACTGTTTCTTGAAATAAGTTCGCCAAGGAATCCGGTGAGGAAAAGTATTACTCCTATCAAGGCCATCAACAGTGACAAATAAAAGAGAGGCTGGTCAGTAACAGGACGGAATACGCTACCGTGCGATTGTGCAACCAGTTTGGCTACTATAAGCCAAATCGCGATTACAATACCTATAACAAAAGTAAGTACACCGATGCTCCCAAAAAAGTGCATCGGTTTTTTGCCAAATACCTGAAGAAACCAAATGGAGAGCAGATCGAGGAAGCCATTTATGAAACGGTTTAGACCAAACTTGCTCTTACCATATTTGCGGGCCTGGTGCTGCACCACTTTTTCGCCGATTTTATTAAAACCGGCCTGTTTAGCCAGATAGGGGATAAAACGGTGCATCTCTCCATAGACTTCAATGTTCTTTACAACGATCTTGCGATATGCCTTGAGGCCACAATTCATATCATGGAGTTTAATGCCTGTGACCTTTCGGGCAGTAGCATTGTATAGTTTAGAAGGGAGATTTTTGGTAAAAGTGCCGTCGTAACGTTTTTTCTTCCAGCCGGAAACAAGGTCATATTCCTCTTCCTTGATCATCCTGATCATTTCAGGGATTTCCTCCGGGCTATCCTGGAGATCGGCATCCATAGTTACTACAATATCACCTTTTGCAGCTTCAAAACCCTTATAAAGAGCCGCGGATTTGCCATAATTGCGACGGAATGAGATGCCTCTTATTTCGGGGTAACTTTTTTTGAGTTCCTTAATAACTTGCCAGGAGTTATCGGTACTGCCGTCATCAATCATTATAATTTCATATTCCAATTGCTCCGGAGTAAGTGCCCTATTAATCCAGGATACAAGCTCGGGAAGGGATTCGGCCTCATTGAAAAGGGAGATGACAATAGATAGGTCCATATCTCAAATTGTATTGTTGTCGTCGGTAAAAATGGTCTTGGGAGTAATAGCACGTGCAATTATAGCAGAAATGATTACGCCTAATATGAAATTCCAGATAAAAGTGGATATGCAGGAGTATTTTGCAATATTATCCTCAATCCTGAGCAACATATCTGTCACATTGGATGGTAACGATGCAAATTCAGGTGCGGAGTAAAACGCCTCAAATGTTTCTGTTACCAATTCCGGAAACAGGAAGGTATACATAAAAAAGATGTATACTGCGCAGATAAGTGAAGAAAAGAGACATATTCTCACTCCCTGCCTGAAAACGGAACTACTCGGCTCCACCTTCATGAATTTTTTCATAAAAAAATGGAGCAGCCATACAGAACCGACAAACTTCACCAGCCAAATAAGCATCTTTAATGCAGCATTGTCGACAAGAGCGTTGAACGAAATTAAAACCACTGTAATCAGGGATAAAAAAAGGCCGTCACGGGCAGCTTCGCTCCAATTTGAAATACTTGTTGTTTTGGGTTCCATGTATCTGTTTTTCAGTATCAATTATTGTTATTAAGGTTGCAAAGATACGAAATAAAATCTTACCTTTGCGAGTTGAAACAGAAAATTGAACAATAACATAAATCATGATTAAGATAACATTTCCTGACGGCAGTGTCAAAGAATATCCTAAGGGTACTACTCCCTTTCAAATTGCTGAAAGTATAAGTCCCAGGCTTGCCGCAGAGATCCTGGTTGCTACAGTTAACGGCTCGATACACGACCTTGAGAGACCAATCGTCGAAGATGCTACCATCAAACTCCACAAATGGGAGGATGATGAAGCAAAAAGTACATTTTGGCACTCCTCAAGCCATCTTATGGCTGAGGCTCTCGAAATACTCTATCCCGGTGTCAAGTTCGGTATAGGCCCTTCTATCGAAAACGGCTTCTATTATGATGTGGACCTTGGGGAGGAACAAATAGTTGAGGCTGACCTGGCAAAAATAGAGAAAAAGATGATCGAACTTGCCCAGCAAAAAGAGCGCTTCACCAGAATCGATGTCTCCAAAGCTGAGGCAATGGCAAAATATAGCGCTAAAGGCGATGAGTACAAATGTGAACTAATTGGCGATCTGGAGGATGGCACCATCACTTTCTACACCAATGGTGTCTTTACTGACCTCTGCCGTGGACCCCACCTTAGGGACACATCTGTAATCAAGGCTGTAAAACTCACCACCATTGCCGGTGCATACTGGAGGGGTAACGAGAAAAACAAGATGCTCACCCGTATATACGGTATCACCTTCCCCAAGAAATCACTCCTCGATGACTATCTTAAAATGCTTGAAGAGGCTAAAAAGAGGGATCACCGCAAACTAGGAAGAGAACTTGAACTCTTTGCATTTTCACAAAAAGTGGGACAGGGTTTGCCTTTGTGGCTCCCCCGTGGTGCAGCTTTGAGGGAACAACTCGAGATGTTCCTTAAAAAGGTACAAAAACAGCACGGCTACCTGCCTGTGATTACCCCCCATATTGGCCAGAAGGAACTTTACGTTACATCCGGACACTACGCAAAATATGGCCAGGATTCATTCCGACCCATTAGCACACCCCAGGAAGGTGAAGAGTTCCTGCTCAAACCAATGAACTGTCCCCACCATTGCGAGATATACAAGACAAAACCCCGCTCGTACAAGGATCTCCCTCTGCGCCTTGCAGAGTTCGGGACAGTCTACCGCTATGAGCAGAGCGGTGAACTCCATGGCTTAACACGTGTCCGTGGCTTTACCCAGGATGATGCGCATATATTCTGCCGCGAAGACCAAATAAAGGAAGAGTTCTGCAAAGTAATTGATATTGTTCTCTATATCTTTAAAACGCTTGATTTTAAAGAATTTACAGTACAGATTTCTCTTCGCGATCCTAATAATCACGAAAAGTATATCGGTACCGACGAGAATTGGGAGAGAGCAGAGAGTGCCATCATTGAAGCCACCAAAGAAAGGGGGCTCGAAACTACTGTAGAACTTGGCGAAGCAGCGTTTTATGGCCCCAAACTCGACTTTATGGTTAAGGATGCTATCGGTCGCAAGTGGCAGCTTGGCACCATCCAGGTGGACTACAACCTCCCCGAACGCTTTGAACTCGAGTATGTGGGCAGTGATGACAAGAAATACCGCCCCATAATGATTCACCGTGCTCCCTTCGGCTCTATGGAGAGATTTGTAGCCGTACTCATAGAACACACCAGCGGAAAGTTTCCTCTTTGGCTTGCTCCGGATCAGGTTATTGTGCTGCCTATCAGCGAAAAATACAACGATTTTGCACAAAAAGTTTGTGAATTGCTTAATAATTCCGATATTCGCACCTCCATAGACGATCGTAACGAGACTATTGGCAAGAGAATACGCGAAAATGAGATCAAGCGTATTCCCTATTTGCTGGTAGTGGGAGAGAAAGAAGAGTCGACAAATTCCGTTTCCGTAAGAAAGCAAGGAGAAGGAGATAAAGGCGCAATGACAATCGAGGAATTCGTTACTTTCATAAAAGAAGAAATAGAGCAACAGCTCAATTAACTATACTATTATTAACTAATTATAGGAGGATAACACTATAGCGACAAGTTACAAACCGCAAAAACCCAAATCGCCTTACAGGGGTCGGAGACAACCTGACCGCAGATCGCCTCGTAACCAAAGGGAAGAGGGTTTAAGGATCAACGAAGCCATCACGGCACAACGTGTAAGAGTTGTCGGAGATAATATTCCGGAGCAAGGCATTTATTCGCTTTCAAAAGCTTTGGATATGGCTCAGTCACAAGAGCTCGATCTGGTTGAGATTTCGCCGAATGCAGATCCTCCCGTATGCAAGATACTGGATTACCAAAAATATCGGTATCAGCAGAAAAAAAGAGCAACAGAACAGAAGGCAAATGCCGCTAAAATTGTAATTAAAGAGATTAGGTTCGGTCCAAATACTGATGAGCACGATTTTCAGTTCAAACTCAACCACGCAAAGAATTTCCTCTCCGAGGGAGCAAAGGTCAAGGCCTATGTCTTTTTCAGAGGACGTTCGATACTCTTCTCCGACCAGGGTGAAAAACTCCTTTTAAGGTTTGCGCTTGAGCTGGAAGAGTACGGAAAGGCAGAACAGATGCCAAAACTGGAGGGAAAGAGAATGATAATGATGATTGCCCCCATCAAAAAGAAATAATTTATTAACCAATCATATTAAAACAAGTTAACACATTTAACTATGCCAAAAATTAAGACCAACTCCGGTACAAAGAAGCGTTTCACGCTCACCGGTTCTGGAAAAATAAAAAGAAAACATGCTTACAAGAGTCACATTCTAACAAAGAAGACCAAGAAGCAGAAAAGAAGACTCACTAAATTCGGTTTAATTGACAAGGCCGATGAGAAGAGAGTTAAACTCTTGTTAGTGAAGTAATTTTATTGATGTTTAACCCGGATGTCCAGCTTGAACAAGTCTCGTATTGAGCGCTGGCCTCCAAAACCAAAATTTCATTTATGCCTAGATCGGTTAACTCGGTAGCTTCAAGAGCTCGCCGTAAAAAAATTTTAAAGCAAACTCGCGGTAACTTTCTCGAAAGAAAGAATGTTTGGACCGTAGCCAAGAATACCTACGAAAAAGGTTTGACCTACGCATATCGTGACCGCAAAACCAAGAAACGCAACTTCCGTTCACTTTGGATTGTACGCATCAATGCTGCTGCACGTCAGCATGGCATGAGCTATTCCCAATTTATGGGTAAACTTGCAAAGCAGAATGTAGGCCTCAACCGCAAGGTTCTCGCCGACCTCGCTATGAACAATCCGAAGGCATTCGAAGCAATTGTTAATTCTGTAAAATAGTTCTCCTTGACCTTTAAGGAAATATATGGGAACAAATGGGTTCGGTTCGGTTTCTGGGCCGTACTCTATCTATTGTGGGTTATATGGATCCGCAATTGGTGGTGGCTGTTCGGACTAATCGTAATTTTCGACATCTATATCACCAAAAAAGTGAAGTGGGCTTTCTGGAAAAAGAAATACAAAGAGGGTGAAAAACGCAATGTATGGCTTGATTGGCTAGATGCACTCATTTTTGCTGTAATAGTTGTAACTTTCATCAACATCTTCTTTTTCCAGGCCTTCAAGATTCCCTCTTCCTCAATGGAGAGTTCCCTTATGACAGGAGATTATCTGTTTGTAAGCAAGGTGGCCTACGGTCCCAAAATGCCACAAACTCCTGTGTCTGTACCCTTTATCCACAATGTCTTCCCTGGAACAATCAAAAAGAGCTACTCCACGATCCTGCAGTTTGACCATAAACGTATTGCCGGTTTCCGCAATGTCCGGCGCGACGATTATGTGGTATTCTGCTTTCCACATGGTGATACGGTGCTGACCAAGGCACCTGTAGAGGATTATTACACACATGTGAGGATGAATGGCCGCGATTACACGGTAAATACCTTTGGTCCCCTGATTTCACGTCCCACCGACAAAAAAGACCATTATGTTAAAAGATGCGTTGCCATTGCCGGTGACACTCTCGAAATTAGAGATGGACAACTCTTTGTTAACGGAACACCACAAACAAAGTATCCAGGCATACAAAACAGCTGGGAAGTAGTCACCAACGGCAGTGCCATTAATCCGGTTCACCTCAGGGATATTGGTATCAACTCATCCGAAGTATGGTACGACCCTACCCTTCCCGGTTATCATCAGTTACCGCTCACAAGTGAAATGCTCTCAAAAGTAGAGGCACTGGGTAATGTCGTTTCCGTCACACCCAACGTTGATGTTTATCCACCCGACTATCCCGACTCCTACAAAATGCTCTTCCCCTTTGTGGAGAAAGGCTGGACTAAGGACAACTATGGACCTATTTGGATTCCCTGCAAGGGAGCCACGGTAGAGTTGGATGCAGACAATATAGACTTTTACAGGAGAATCATAGATGTGTATGAGGACAACGATTTCGAAGAGCAAGAGGGCAAGTATTTCATCAATGGTGAAGAAATAACCACATACACATTCAAGCAGGATTACTACTTCATGATGGGCGACAACCGTCACAATTCACTGGATTCACGCTACTGGGGATTTGTTCCTGAGGATCATATTGTGGGCCGCCCGGCTGTAATCTGGTTCTCCAAGGATATAAACAAGTCTTTCCCAAAGAACATCAGATGGAAAAGAATCTTTAAGTTTATCTAATAAAGGCTGTAAAATTTGGATTTTAGAAGAAAAATCAATACATTTGCAGCCCCAAAAAAGATTATAATATTAAAAATAGATAACAATGGCACGAGTTTGTCAAGTAACAGGAAAGAAAAGGATGATTGGAAACAATGTTTCCCACTCAAAGAGACGCACAAAACGTGAATTCGCTCCCAACCTCAAAACCAAGAAATTCTGGTCTGAGGAAGAGCAGAGATTCATTACACTCAAAGTGTCTTGCAAGGGTATGAAGACCATCTACAAGAACGGTCTCTCCGCTACCATCAAGAAATCGCAGGAAAAAGGTTTGATTAAAGTAGTTTAATATTTACAACTATGTCAAAAAAAGCTAAAGGAAACAGAGTACAGGTCATAATGGAGTGTACTGAGCAAAGAGAGAGCGGTGTACCGGGCATCTCCAGGTATATCACAACAAAAAATAAAAAGAACACTACCCAGAGATTGGAGCGTAAGAAATATAACCCTTATCTCAAGAAGGTAACTCTTCATCGCGAAATCAAATAACACACTTATCTTTATATAAATGGCAAAGAAAGCAGTGGCTACATTTGGTAGTAGCCGTCCACAAACTAAAAACTATGTAAAGTGTATCCGTATGGTCAAATCTGAGCGTACCGGAGCATACGCTTTCAAGGAAGAGCTGTTACCTACTGACCAAGCTAAAGACTTCTTTGAAAAGAAATGAAGTTAAGTAGAGTAAACAGACAAAAAATGCGACCTTTTCAGGTCGCATTTTTTGTTGCATTCCAAATAGTTTAGAAGGGTAGATCATCAGGACCATCAGAAAGAAGATCATCCGAAGAAACAAATTGCTCGGGCTGCGCAGCAGGCTTCGATACCGGCTTTGCAACACTGCTTGAATCAGTCTGTTTTGGAGCATTTACGGACACATCCCATGCGCCATCTCTGGGCAATGTATCATCTCTCCTACCAAGAAGCTGGATGGAATCGGCCAAAATCTCCGTAATATAGCGTTTCTGTCCGTTGGCATCATCCCATGAACGACTTCTGATACGTCCTTCCACATAGATCTGGCTGCCTTTTTTGATAAACCTGCTGGCCAAATCAGCCAACTGTCTCCAGGCGACTATGTTGTGCCACTCAGTAATTTCTTTAGTCTCCCCACTACGGTCTTTATATCTTTCCGTGGTAGCCAGGGAAAATGAGGCAACAGATGCACCACCTTCAAGATGCCTGATTTCAGGATCTCTTCCTACGTTGCCAATAAGTAAAACTTTATTCAGTGCCATATCTCAAAATTTTTTCTAAATATAGTCCTTTTTGCCGAGACTGGAAAAAATATTTGAATACAAAAGAGCTTTTTGACTACGGAGCTCTGTCACCTTATCCTCCAGATAGTCCATCAGATTAAGCCCTTCTTCCATTTCAAGGCGTGTTCTTAGACGCTCCCGCTTATTGTAGATGCTCATCTCATTGGTAAGGCGGAATATTGTAACTATGGCATGTGTGGGAAATCCCATTGAAATAAGACTACATAGCATTACATCATCCTTTGTCAGTGAAGGATACTCCTCCCTCAGCCGGCTAATAAGGCCACAATGGCATTTATCGGCCAAATAGTCCATTTCATAAAAAATGTTATTCTTATCTCTGACTGTCGTCAGAAAATAAGATCTTACTTTAGAATGGAGCAAAGTAGCATTTTCCGGACTCAGCGAAATGCAGTCCATAATGCCTATGACCATCTGCATCACTTTGTTTAGAGCTTTGGCAAGTTTTGCATCGTCAGCTCCCTTGTCCCTAAGCTGCTGTGATATCTTCTCCCTTAATCGCACCTCCTTGCGCTTTACTCGGAAAAGAACAACTGTAAGAATGATTGTTGTGACAACGAAAATTAGCAGTAGGGTATAGACAACCCACTGCCCTGCCGCTGCGTGTGCGGCGGTAATAATTGGTGTTTTCATTTGTGTTGGTTTTAAGGGTTAAGTGATTCTCTTTCTCTGCCTCAGAGCCTCAAAACAGATAACGGCTACAGAGACGGAGACATTGAGAGAATCGCAAATTCCAGCCATAGGTATGCGGATTTTCGCATTTGAGCGTTCCTTCCAGAAATCTGAAAGACCCCTATCTTCCCTACCAAATACAATCGCGACAGCCTCTCTCAAATCTATATCATAATAGAGTGAATAGTCCTGTAATTGTGTGGTTATAATGAAGATATTACGAGTTGAGAGCCATTGGTATGCCTCTTCTGAGGTGCAGCATGCACATTTTACGCTGAAGCAGGCACCGGTACTTGCTCTTATTACATTTGGATTAAAAACATCAGCCAGAGGATCACAAACCAGCACACAATCAGCACCGCATGCATCCGCACTCCTAAGAATTGCTCCAAGATTGCCTGGTTTTTCAAGTGACTCCACCACTATTACCAGTGGATTATCACTGAGAGTAATTTTCTCCAGCACAAGCGGCTCCATCCGTATCAATGCAATTACTCCCTCTGTGCCGCCTCGATAAGCTATTTTGTCATAAAGATCCGCAGATACTTCAAAAACCTCAGTTCCTTCCACAACCTTAGGCAAATCAACTCTCTCTATGTATTTGGAACAATAAAAGATAGAGTGAGGCACAAAACCTGCTTCGATAGCCCTGCTGAGTTCTCGCGCTCCTTCAACCACGAAAAGAGCTCTTTCTTTGCGCTCTCTGGATTTACTCTGGAGCAGAATGAGCTCTTTTATACGAGGATTACGTGCGGAAGTTATCTTCTCTGCCGTCATAAATTATTCAGTTTTCTTATGACTTGCCTCCGGCCTCATCTGAGGGAAGAAAATCACATCCTGAATGGAAGTTGAATCAGTCATAAGCATTGCGAGGCGGTCTATGCCCATACCGAGGCCCGCTGTGGGCGGCATACCGTACTCTAAAGCACGAACAAAGTCCAAGTCAATGAACATGGCTTCATCGTCACCCTTCTCCTGAAGTTTTACCTGATCATGAAACCTGCCAAGCTGATCAATAGGGTCATTTAGTTCACTGTATGCATTTGCTACCTCCTTTCCGTTAACAAAGAGTTCAAATCTCTCAGTAAGTGTGGGATCCTCCCTGTGACGCTTTGTGAGCGGAGACATTGCAACGGGATAATCTATGATAAAAGTAGGCTGTATCAGATGCTTTTCGCAATATTCGCTGAAGATAGCATCAATCAACTTACCTATACCCATGGAGGGCGATATTGAGATATTAAGATCATCGCAAGTCTTACGGAGTTGTGCTTCATCCATACCGGTAATATCTACACCGGCGTATTCCCTGATAGCATCAATCATCGGAAGACGTCTGTAGGGTTTCTTAAACTCGATCTCATTGCCCCACACATCAAATTTGGTCTTACCGTTGAGTGCAATAGCTATCCTCTCAACCAGTTGCTCTACAAACTCCATCATCCATACATAATCCTTGTATGCAACATAAATTTCCATACAGGTGAACTCCGGATTGTGAGTTCGGTCCATACCTTCGTTACGGAAATTCTTTGCAAACTCATATACACCGGTAAAACCACCCACAATCAAACGCTTGAGGTAAAGTTCGTTGGCAATTCTTAGGTAGAGAGGAATATCAAGGGCGTTGTGGTGAGTGACAAAGGGTCTTGCTGCAGCACCGCCGGGAATTGGCTGAAGGATAGGTGTCTCCACCTCAAGATATCCATGCTCGTTGAAATAATCCCTCATCGTGGAAATAATTTTAGTCCTCTTGACAAATGTATCCCTCACATGAGGATTAACGATTAGGTCGACATATCTCATTCTATAACGGAGCTCAGGGTCAGAAAAGGCATCGTATACCTCTCCCTCTTTCTCTTTTACTATGGGTAGCACGCGGAGAGACTTGCTGAGCACTTTAAGAGATTTCGCATGAACTGAGAGTTGTCCTGTCTTTGTAATGAATGCAAAACCTTTGATGCCAATAACGTCACCGATATCCAAAAGTTTTTTGAAAACGGTATTGTAAAGAGTCTTGTCCTCTCCTTCGCAGATTTCATCACGTTTTATATAGACCTGAATCTTACCATGCTCGTCCTGTAGTTCCACAAATGAAGCAGCCCCCATAATGCGGCGGCTCATTATCCTCCCGGCGATAGATATATCATTGAAATTGCCTTTTTCTGCATCATAACCTTCCTTAATCTCTTTAGAAGTAGCATTAACGGGGAATTTCTCTGCGGGATATGGGTCTATTCCCAAATCCTTCAATTCTTGCAAAGCAGCACGGCGATTCAATTCCTGTTCATTAAGATCTGTTAATTCCATATCGTAAATCTGTCTGTTAAGTATTCCTTAATGTTATATCCCACAAAAATAAGAATATTTATGGATAAAGGCATAAAAATTGTTTATCTTTGTAAAATTGCAGAAATCAATATGAGTATAGAAAAAAAATGGATAGTGAGGGAGCCAGGCAACCCGGCGCGTGTACGCCAGCTCACACAGGAGCTGGGGATTGATTCTGTATTAGCCAATCTTCTGGTCCAAAGAGGTATCGACACTTTTACTAAAGCCAGGGAATTTTTCCGGCCCGATCTTTCAAAACTCCACGATCCCTTCTTAATGAAGGATATGGATAAGGCTGTCGAGCGTCTTCGCAAGGCAATAGTTAAGAGAGAAACTATTCTCATCTACGGAGACTATGATGTGGATGGTACTACAGCAGTTGCTCTTGTTTATTCCTTTATAAAAAACCTTACTAATCGTGTGGAATATTATATTCCCGATAGATATGATGAAGGCTACGGCATTTCATATAAAGGTATTGACACAGCACGTGATCACAACTGCACCCTTATTATAGCACTGGACTGTGGCATCAAAGCGATTGAAAAGGTAAACTACGCTAAAAGCCTGGGCATAGATATGATTATCTGTGACCATCACTTACCGGACGATACTCTCCCTGATGCTGTAGCCGTACTCGATCCCAAGCGACAAGACTGCAACTATCCTTTCGATGACCTCTCCGGTTGCGGAGTAGGCTTCAAACTGGTTCAAGGCTACGCCCAACAATATGATATCCCCTTTGAAAACATTGTCTCGTTGCTCGACCTCCTGGTAGTCAGCATCGCTTCAGATCTGGTCTCCGTCACCGGAGAAAATCGAGTGTTAGCTTACTACGGGCTCAAGCAACTCAATGAAAATCCTCGCGAGGGTCTGCAGACGATCATCAAGCTTTCGGGACTCGAAAAACACCGTATATCCATTGACGAAATAGTCTTCAAAATAGGTCCCCGTCTCAATGCGGCAGGTAGAATGGAATCGGGCAAAACTGCGGTAGACATGCTCACTTCCAGAGATGAGGACGAGTCAAAAGAGATTGGAGCAGCCATTAATGCCCACAACAACGATCGCAAGAAGGTGGACCGAGAGATCACTGAAGAAGCGCTAAAAATGGTAAAGAGCATTCCAGGCTTCGAAAACAAGAAATCCACAGTAGTATACAACCCCTCCTGGCATAAGGGAGTAGTCGGTATTGTAGCATCCCGCCTGGTGGAGGCCTACTATCGTCCAACCATCGTGCTTACCCAGTCGAATGGATTAATCACAGGTTCTGCACGCTCCATCCAGGGCTTTGACCTATACGAAGCAATTGAATCCTGTTCCGATCTTCTGGAGAACTTCGGAGGTCATATGTACGCTGCAGGACTCACCCTCAAGGAGGAAAATCTTTCAATATTCACTGAGCGTTTCGAGACATTTGTGGCCTCTAAAATCGATGATGTAATTCTGACTCCGATCATTAATATCGACTCATACCTGGACTTTAAACAGATTACACCCAAGTTCTTCAGAGTACTTAAGCAGTTTCAGCCTTTTGGTCCTGGCAACCTCTCTCCTGTTTTTATCACTGAAGATGTCTACGACAATGGTAAAGGGCGTAGAGTTGGCTCTGCCGAATCCGGTATGAAACATCTCAAACTCGAACTCATTCAGGAGGATGAACCATACAGATACATCTCGGCTATCGCCTTTAACCTTTCTGAAAATTTCGAACACATACAGGGCGGTAACCCCGTTGACATTTGCTATTCCATCGCCGAAAATTACTATCGAGGTATAGCTAATATCCAGATTCGTGTAAAAGATATCAAAGAAAAAGAGTTATTTTAGTTCAATGCTGCTTCAGATGGTAGATGAGAGTGCTATCTATCATCCCTTGCAACATCTTTCTCTCGGCCTTGGGCGCTAATAATCCCACTCAATAAGATAAAAGCCACGGCAGTATTTAATAAAGTACTGCGTATATATAGTATATAAAACATTAGTAATTATGAAAAAATTGCTTTCTCTAGTGGCATTATCAATCATACTGGCATCCTGTAATGCTATTGAAGATATCGGGCTTCTTGAAGATATCAAAACGGAATACGCGCTTTATGACCACTGGAGCGGTACGATACACTATAAAATATATTCTGAAGACTATGACTTTCTTATCAAAACTTTAATTTTTTCTGAAGATTGTACAAAATGCACTGTCTACACAGGTATTTCATTCATAAACTGCATTGACGAAGAGCATCTCATTGTAAGGGCAAACGGAGAGAACCAACTCATTCTCATGGAAGAAGATAGTTACAAAGAGCTTTATAAGCTTAAGTTCACAAAAGGGATTTTCAATTCATTTGAGATAAACTGGAAAAGGCACACAAAACTTGAAATTGATCACATCCCCGACAGGTTACTCTCCGTAACGATGAATCGCGTGATTGTCAACTGACACCTTATTCGCGTTTTTATTGTGATATTGTAAAGGAATTCACGTAAGATTGTAGTATTGGCAAACAAACAAAAGCCCCGGCAGCTGTTGCTGCCGGGGCTTTCTTAAAGTTGGCGGCTACCTACTCTCCCACTTGGTGTAGCAGTACCATCGGCGTTGGTGAGCTTAACTTCTCTGTTCGGGATGGGAAGAGGT
>JGI24711J26586_10002161_pt1 | contig 14242 bp, 15 predicted proteins | sample BioPla3DNA1_FD_26586 | JGI IMG/M metagenome (IMG submission 26586)
AAATCCCGCTTTTGCGCCTGCCTTCATTAGAAGCTTGTCGCCTAAAGCGAACGTTCCCTCAATGCCAACCTGCGGACCTACAGCGTTTACGCTAAGGGTACTGTCGAATCCAGTTACATACTTGGTTGCCCAGTAGAGGTGGTCGTATTCGGGCAACTGTTTATCCCATTCTTCTTCGAGCTCTACGAATCCGATTGACTGATCCTGATTGAAAACCGCTCTACGGATACCGCCTAAAAGGCCAAGCTCCCAACTTGCCCCACTCAGAGCTTTAGTACCTGATACATCAAGAGCCGACATTGAAAGAGCTCCCTCACCGGTGATAAGGCCTTCAGAATTGTATCCCCAGTAATCGTCATCAGTGTATCGGCGTTCCCAGTATTCACTCTGATACTCGTTTTCACCATCTGCCAGCCAAGGTAGAGTCAGTGCGTAGTACCTATTCGACCACCTGTCTATCCAGCCATCTCCTTCATCTTCACACTCTGCGCCAGGATTATCCAAGGCTTTCGTCACCTCGTCAGCACGACTGAGGCCCCAGTACGAAACACCCAGCGAAACAGTGGAAAACAGGGAGTATGACCCCGAAACAATTAAGCCTTTTCCGGCACCGAACTGTAGGATAAGCTTTCCCTTATTGATCAGTTCAAGTTCAGGAAAAACACCGTTTAGCAGGTGAATTCCAAGACATGACAATTCACCCGGTTCGTCTTCCTCAGGTACTGCCTTATATGCTTCATAATCGCCAATCCAAAGTTCTGCCCCGCTTACACCCGCATGCCAGTATTTCAGGTTTAGCTCGGCTTGCTCAGCAAAGCTGGGTACTGAAATGAGGCCTAAAGACAACACCAACACCAAGACAATCACCAATGTCTTCTTCACGCCCCTGCCTCCTTATAATCGTACGTTTTGGGAAGTTGATTTCGAAATAATCTGATGCAGCGCTGTAATCATAAGATTCTAATTATAATTGAAGCTATAATTTCGCATATAATTCGGAAAACCCTTGTTAGTTTGATAAGTTTTTTCGCTTCAAAGAACATTAAGGGCTTCGGCCGCCACCGAAGCCCTTACTTAGTTGCTTCATTCAGTTGTCTCCGTTATTTAGTTCTCTTGGTTGCTGGAAATCCCTTTTCACGCTCACTTCGCTAAGTTAAGCCTTTTGGCTCAATGTGCCATGGATCCGTAGGCAAATCGGCTGTCTCCATATGGCAAGCGTCAGTCATCGAGTAGCCCACGTTCTCATTCAATAGCCTTGATACCGCTTATCTCCTGGCTTACTTCAAGGGTGCCTCTGTATTTGCCTTTTTTGTCAAGCACCGCGAAGTATCTTATATACACGTACTTGCCGCCCACCTTAATCCAAAAGTCAGATACATCCCGCGCGCCCTCACGGAAGCTGCTGACTCTATTTTCCACCACATGGACGCTACCTGGGGATGGCAGTTCCTTNCGTTGCGTCCGATAATGGTGCGNGGANNGGTAAAGATGCGTTCGGGCGAGTCTGAGACCGGTGCGTCTCTGAATACCGCTGCGTGCACGTCACATAATCTCGAGATCTCTTCTACCGGAATACCTTCGTTAATGAGGGCTTGCTCCATGGCGGATATCTCCTGAGGTGAGACATCCTTAATGCCTGCACATGTCTTTAGTCCGGATCATATGATAATGTGGACTACCACTACAGGAAGGCACAGCACACAGCTGGACCAAAGGAGCAAGGGAGCAAGTTGCCTGATATCTGTGAAGAGTAGAAAAGAGAGATGACTGTCGTAAGCAGAAAGAGAAAATGATGTGACGGAGAAAGGCTAATAACTTGCGCAAGGTCTTTCCCCGTTTTGACATAGGGCGATGTTGAGCTTGTGATCTTAAGCTGTGTTCAATGAGCTCCATCGCCCATGGCACAGACTTCGGTCAGATGTCCGAAATTCCACCGCCACGCATCCCCGCCCCGCATCCCATGGATGATGGAAAATCAAAAGAGTTGGTCTTGACCGAACCCCTCACGCGTGCTATAGTAGTTGAAAACGTCTTGTGCCACATTGAAGACGAGGAGGGAGTAGCAGGTCAGATAGGAACTTCATACAAATGCAAGGTCAGTTTTCTTGAAGAGAGACTAGGTTTTAGAGTCGAGAAGTCGAGTAAAAAAATAAGTAGCGGAGCAGAGTAATAGCTTCGTATCCATCAAGATGGGAGGTAGTCGAGAAGTGAGAAGGTCCATCGCATCCTTCACTGTGTTTGTCATTCTTCTTTCCTTTATGTTGTTTGGTGTAACTACATATTCTGCGGAGCCGATCAAGATTGGTTTCAACCTGGAGATAACAGGCCCTGTAGCAGGTTATGGGCAGATGGGTTGGGAAGGAGCCCAGCTCATGAGGGAGCTTATGCCCATGGAAGTGCTTGGGAGGCCTGTTGAGTTTGTACTCGTCGATAACAAGTCTGACCGAGTTGAGGCATCTAACGCTACTTCGCGCCTCATCGAAAGAGAGAAAGTCGTCGCTATTATCGGGCCTATGATAAGCGGCAGCACGCTTGCAGCCGGAGATATATGTGAAAAGAAAGAAGTCCCCATTATAAGTCCATCAGCCACAAACCCTCTGGTTACACAAGGCAAGAGTTACGTATTTCGGGCGTGCTACATAGATCCGTTCCAAGCCGAGATCGCAGCGAAATACTCTTATGAAGACCTAGGCGCAAGAACAGCTGCAGTCCTCTTTGACATTTCTAATGATTACTGTGTTGCATTAGGTCAGTATTTTAAGAGTGCCTTCGAGAGCATGGGTGGGGAAGTCGTAGTGCATACTCCGTGTAATGCCGGAGACCAGGACTTCAGCGCCCAGCTCACAGCGATAAAGACTGCAAACCCGGATGTAATCTACCTGCCCAACTACTATGAGGAAGTAGGGCTTATCCTTCGCCAAGCGAAAGACCTGGGCTTGACCCAGCCTATCCTTTCTGCTGACGGCGTTGATGTTCCTGAGATTTGGGATCTTGCCGGTCCTGCCATTGAAGGACTGATGAATACCGCTCACTGGCATGAAGATGCCGGAATGACTGATATTGGTAAGAAGTACATCGAGGCATATAAAGCAAAGTATGCGGGGAAGGAAGTCAACTCCTTCGGAGCCCTTGCTGCAGATTGCGTAATCATGGTCCTTGACGCAATAGAGAGAGCAGGTTCCACTGATCCTAAGGCGATCCGCGACGCCTTGGCAGCCACGAAGGACCTGGAGGTCGTAACCGGGTTTGTCTCAATGGATAATGGCGACGCAGTCAAGGCGGCAGTTATCCGTGAGGCAAGAGATGGCGAGTGGAAATTCAAGGCAGTAGTAAATCCGTAAGTAGGACTTGACGATTCTCTTTCGTATCGTCGGTTTCCGCAGTCGGTATCGCCGCAAGATGCAGTGATGTCTATCACGGGCTGGGAGGGTTTTTATAACCCTCCTGCCCTGATGTTCGTTACGGGGAGCTTGAAGCGGTGCAGACACCCGCTCAAGAGGGAGTTGACGTTTGTGAATGCTTCCGTATTGTTTCAACAATTGATAAATGGGATGTCCTTGGGCAGCCTCTATGCTTTACTGGCTATCGGATACACAATGGTGTACGGTATCCTGAGGTTCATCAATTTTGCCCATAGCGACATCTTTATGGTAGGAGCCTACTCCGCCTTTTTCTTCATCGCGGTTTTNCGTCTTCCGTGGCCTCTTGCTGCAGCCTTTGCAGTAGCNNTGACTGCGCTCGTAGGTATGACCATCGACCGGGCAGCTTACAGGCCGGTGAGGGATGCGCCCCGGATTTCTGCGCTCATAACCGCAGTGGGCGTATCNTCTTTCATCGAGAACCTCGGCCTGGTCACGGTAGGGGCGCGCCCCAAGGCATTTGAAAGCCCNGGGTTTATGTCTCAGGTATTCCATATCGGTTCTGTGGCTGTTACAGGTGTGGCTGTTTGGGTGCCAATCATCACTGTCCTTCTTCTTGCAATAATGATGTATATAGTCTACCGGACGAAAATCGGCATGGCTATGCGCGCTGTATCCACCGATATCGAAGCTACCCGCCTGATGGGCGTGGATGTAGACAGGGTCATATCCTATACTTTTGCCCTAGGTTCTGCACTTGCTGCTGCAGGCGGCATATTGTGGGCATGTAAGTACCCGAAAATCACCCCGTTGATGGGTGTGTATCCCGGTTGGAAAGCATTCACTGCTGCGGTTGTCGGCGGAATTGGGAGCATCCCCGGCGCGATGATAGGCGGCTTCATAATAGGGCTCGTTGAAGTCTTGACAGTGGCGATTTCCCCCAACTTGTCAGGTTACCGTGACGGTGTGATCTTCCTCGTCCTTGTAGTCTTCCTTTTGGTGAGGCCTACAGGCATCCTTGGAGAGACCCTAAAGGAGAAGGTATGATATGTCGGATAAGTCTAGGAAAACGATACTGACAATAATTCTCATAGGCTTTCTGTTTGTTCTTGCCTGGTTAGCCGAAAGGTGCTTGGACGAGTACGTTATGAGGGTCGTCAGGACAGGGCTTATATACGTTATAGCTGCAGTCGGCTATAACTTGATAAACGGCATAGCAGGCCAGTTTTCTTTAGGGCCCAACGGGTTTATGGCGTTGGGCGGATACATGGTCGCCCTTCTTATGCTGCCTTTGGATCAGAAAAAATTCGTGTGGTTTCTTCAACCGCTTATCTGGCCGTTTAATGCCTTCTCGTTTTCGAAGCCGTTTTTCCCTCTGGCAGTGGCCTTGGGAGGAGTGGCAGGCGCTTTAGGCGCATTGATAGTGGGAATCCCGTCGTTGCGGTTGCGTGGGGATTATCTGGCTATCGCCACCTTCGGATTCAGCCAGATAATAATAGTCCTGGCCAACAACCTGATCCCGATCACCAACGGCGCACTGGGCATCAAAGGGATTCCTGAATACGCTGATATATACAGGTGCCTGGGTTGGGCGATAGTAGCTGTTCTAATTATAAGCAATCTTGCAAATTCCAGTTACGGACGGGCAATGAAGTCCGTCCGCGATGACGAGGTTGCCGCAGAAGCCATGGGGATACCGGTTTTCAGGATTAAGCTCCTGGCATTTGTCGTAAGCGGATTTTTCGCAGGTGTTGCCGGCGGGCTTATGGCTTCTCTGATTACAACTGTATCACCCAATCTGTTCAGTTTTTCGATGACGTTTAATCTGCTGATAATAATCGTCCTTGGCGGGCTGGGGAGTATCACCGGCTCAGCTGTTACAGCTTTTGCATTTGCACTTATATCAGAAGTGTTGCGTTTTGTGGAATCGCCCATGACTATCGGGCCGATCCATATTCCGGGGATAGCAGGCATGAGAATGCTGGTTTTTTCCCTACTCTTGGTGCTGTTAATGATCTTTTACAGACGCGGACTCTTCGGAAAGAGAGAAATCTCCTGGGACTGGGTTTTTGCCCGGTTTGGGAAAATCACCGGTAAGGGGGCGGAGGCATGGTCTCACAAAACGGAGCGATCTTAGCCCTTGATAATGTGAGTGTGAACTTCGGCGGTCTTATGGCTGTAAACGAGTTTACGTTTACCCTTCAAAAAGGGGAGCTGGCCGGTTTAATCGGGCCTAACGGCGCAGGCAAGACCACGATATTTAATATTATTACAGGTCAGTATGAGCCTGTTCGCGGAAAGGTGTTCTTCAAAGGACAGGATATCACCGGATGGCGGCCTGACCGGGTGGCATGCGCAGGAATTGCCAGGACCTTTCAGAATATAAGGTTGTTCGAAGATCTTACCGTCCTGGACAACGTGCTTGTATCACGCCATTCTAAGTTGAAGGCTTCTGTTCTGGCTGCAGCATTGAATCTTCCCGGCTACATAAACGAGGAGCGCGTGGCAAGGGAGAAAGCCATGGAGCTCTTAGATCGGGTAGGGCTTGCAGATCTCGCCAATGCTGAAGCAGGGAGCTTGCCCTACGGGCAGCAGCGCAGGGTGGAAATCGCCAGGGCATTGGCTGCAGACCCTGAGTTATTGCTCTTGGATGAACCTGCAGCAGGGATGAATCCTGAAGAGACCTCAAGGCTTATGGAATTCATCTGTGATGTGCGTGATAAATTCGGGCTGACTATCCTCCTTATCGAGCACGACATGAAATTGGTTATGGGTATCTGTGAAAGGATACGCGTTATCGATTACGGTGTGTCCATCGCTGAAGGCACACCTCAAGAGATCCAAAGTGATTCAAGAGTGATAACAGCTTACTTGGGAGAGGAAGCGTGTGAGTATTCTTAAGGTTCGAGATCTCAATGTACATTATGGCGGTATCCACGCCTTAAAAGGGGTCTCCCTGGATGTGCCTGAAGGTACTATTGTAACACTCATCGGTGCGAACGGAGCAGGGAAGACTACGACTCTAAGGGCGATCACAGGGCTTGCAAGAGCAAGCAGCGGCAGTATTGAGTTTCGCGGCCGGGATATCTCATCCGTGTCTCCCCATGAGATAGTGCGGCTGGGTATATCTATGGCTGCAGAAGGCCGCAGGATATTCTACAATCTGACCGTGTTGGAAAACCTGATGATGGGAGCATATCACAGGCAGGATACGGAAGAGGTCAAGAAGGACTTGGAATGGATAAGCGGTGTGCTGTTTCCCAGGCTTAGGGAGCGTTTTAGCCAAAAAGGAGGAACTCTCTCCGGCGGTGAGCAGCAGATGCTTGCTGTGGGGCGGGCGCTTATGTCAAGGCCGAAGTTGCTCTGCCTCGATGAGCCTTCATTAGGCCTTGCGCCTTTGCTTGTTCAGGAAGTATTCCGAGTGCTCAGCGAGATCCATGATGAAGGGTGCACGATTCTGCTTGTAGAGCAAAACGCAAAAGCCGCTCTTAAGATCGCTGATTACGGATATGTGCTTCGCGGAGGAACGATTACCATGCATGGGACAGGCGAAGAGCTCCTGGCAGATGAACGGGTGCGAAAGGCATATCTCGGAGAAGGGGAATAAAGAGCCCTCTTTTTAGTGCATATTGACATTGCAAACAGAGGTGTTGCAATAGAAGCTTTGTTGTGCTAAACTTACTTTAGCAACGCGCTTAAGGGAATAATTCATTTAATCCGAGCGGAAGTGGCTCAGTGGTAGAGCATCGCCTTGCCAAGGCGAGGGTCGCGGGTTCGAATCCCGTCTTCCGCTCCATTTTTTTGTTTTTTTAGGATATGTAGCGGTGAGACGATCACAGGCCGGGCAAGGTAGACGCGATGGTAGAGAGCCGAGGCTGCTGCCCTTGACAGTATGCTGCCCTTCGCATAGAATATAAGCGCAACCAACTAAGAGAATAATCCTTTAGTCTTTTTGGGGCGACATAGCCAAGTGGTAAGGCAGCGGTCTGCAAAACCGCTATTCCCCGGTTCGAATCCGGGTGTCGCCTCCACTTTATTTTCCTCGGGCCTTCCTTGACAAAGAGGGGCCCATGTCATAGAATAAGTTGCAGACACCGAGACAAAAATATCGGATTCGTTTAGAGTGCGGCGTTAGCTCAGTTGGTTAGAGTGCAGCGTTGACATCGCTGAGGTCGCTGGTTCGATTCCAGCACGCCGCACCATTTGTACTTCATGAGCACACATTTCATGGACAAGCCTGCCTTTTACCTGGAGATCATCTTCCGGGATTCTATAGCAAGGTCTTAGGTGGAATTCTTACATAAGCTGGGATAGGATCGTGAAAGTGGATCGTTTGCTACATAAAGGTTGGAATGCCCTTCCTCAGNTGTATACCGTCNATGAGCCAAGCATATAATAACGAGGAAGGGACGTGGTCCTAAATGGAGATTGTTACTATCGGGGTTCAGGATCATCTCTCCAAAGTAAGGGAAAGACTGGTCTCGAAGATCAAGACTCTCGGCGAAAAAGGCATTAGCGTTGACATAACCGAGAGGTCCGAAGGGCCTCTTACATTTCTGTGCGTTAATATCTGCGATTCCGGCCAAGGCATTCCTGCAGGCCAACGCGATATAGTCCGCTACCATGTGGCCAGCGCTCTGGCAGACAATATAGTATTAGACAGGGAGACGGAAATCATTGAAAAGACCCTCCGAACCCGCTATTCCTATTTTGACGACGAAGAGCGGGAGAAAATCGGAGAATACGTATTAGATGTATTGAACCGTCGAAGTCCAGGTGATGACAGAGGACAAGCGCAAGCAATTACCAGGAGGAGAAATGATGTCCTGTTTACCCTCCTTGACTACCTGGATACCGACGATTTCCTCCATCTGGAAGGATTCGTCCAATTCAGGCTGAAACGCTACATCGAGCAGATTGAAGCAGCCCTCGATTCAGCGGTGGATGATTTCATGCTTGAGAAGGAATACAATGAATTCATCAGACTGCTTAAGTACTTTGTGGATGTACAAGAGCCTAAAGCCGATGAAATCCACGTTATTGCAAAGCCTGACGGGCATTTCAGGCTCTTAGACGAAAACGGCAAAGCAGTGGAAAGCGACTACCTTGAAGGCATGCCGTTTGAACCGGGGCAAAGGGATGTTGATCATGAAGATCTCCTCATAAGCGCCCTCATCACAGTCTCCCCCAGAAAAATAGTCTTACATGGCTTTCAGGGCAAAAGTGCCAATGAAACGATTACCAGGGTTTTCGACAACAGGGTGGCCAACTGTTCAGGATGCCATCTTTGTAAGACATACCTATCTCGGCTGCATGCCCCTATCAGAGGCCACACAGATGAGAGCTGATCCAAAAACAAAAACATTGCAAGCTTAGACAAAAAACGCCATTGTATGTAAAATAATGCTGTATGACAGCCTTCCAATGGCAGTATTGTTGGAGTCTTCAGAATCTACCCATTGGACAGGCACCGCCTTGGATGTTCCGGGTGGTTTGCATGTTTCAATAAACGAGGGAAAGAGAGGGATTCCGGATGGGACAGGAGGCAGGATACGTACTTCTTCCTCAACCGATTGAAGAAGAAGCGGAAGCAATGTTAAGAGATGAAGGGCTGGATGTAGTGCTCGCTCCGGATCCTAGCCCTGCTACCGTCGGTCCGCTGATGAAGCAGGCCAGAGCAATAGTCCTAAGGACAGGTATCTACATGAGCAGAGAGTTGATGGCTGAAGCTGATGATCTATGGACCATATCCAGAACCGGCGGTGGAGTAGACAATGTTGACGTCAAGGCTGCCACTGAGAAAGGGGTTATTGTAACCTCCAGCCTCGGTGTTAATGCCACTACTGTTGCTGAGCATACGCTAGGCTTTATTCTGACTTTGTATAAACAGTTCTTCCTGATGGACCGGGAAGTCAGGCGAAACAACTTCAAAGTAAGGTACAAGAACTACCCTCAGGACATTTTCGGAAAGCGCCTCGGCATTATCGGGTTCGGGAAAATCGGGCAAATCCTTGCCGGCTATTTCTATCCCATGTCCAGGACGAAGCTCCTGGCGTTCGACCCGCTTCTGCCTGAAGAAGTAAAGAAGGGCTTCACCGATATTGTAGACTTCGTAAGTTTAGAGAAGCTGCTTAAGGCTTCTGATGTTATCTCGATCCACGTGCCTCTGAATGAACATACCCGCAACATGATTGACTGGAACCGTCTTACACTGATGAAGCCTGACGCGTATCTGGTCAACGTTTCCCGGGGCGGCGTCGTAAATGAAAAAGATCTGATCAAGGCCCTGAAAGAAGGGATAATCAGAGGTGCCGGGCTTGATGTGTTTGAAAATGAACCTATTGAACCGGATAGNCCTCTCCTGGAGATGGATAACGTCATTCTGACACCGCATTCCGCTGCATTGACCAAGGAAACCGTGGTCAGGATGGCAACTGAGGCTGCAAAAAGGGTTATACAGGTGTTAAAGGGCTATGTGCCGGAGAGCATTGCTAACCCGGAAGTGCTTAAGATCGAGAAGTGGCAGCACCTGAAAAAAGAGTAGAGGACTCCGTCGGTTGACATAAGTTGAGTCCTCCTCTATAATTGCTGTAATGGAATGGTATAACGTATAGACGATGACGAGGACGAGTAAGTGAGAAAGCGGCTGAAAGAGAGCAAAGGTCAACAGGCTGAAAGCCTTTGCCGGCAAGCTACACTGAAAACCCCCTCTGAGTTTCTCGGTGAACGCATATCTTACAGGATGTGCCAGTAGCCGCAGACAGTAGCGCCTGTTAAAGCGCATATTGAGTGGGTGTCGCAGTTTGAAGGCGGCATCAACTGGGGTGGAACCGCGAGATAACCCTCGTCCCCGGAGCTTTCCGGGGCGGGGGTTTTTTATCGGAATAGAGCACATGCGAAGAATCGGTTAATGCTGAGGATTGCGTAATTTGAAATGAGGTGACATGCGATTATGTCTCTTTCTGAAAAGAAAAGGAACTGGAGATCTTAAGACATTCGACTTCTCACGTTATGGCTCAAGCTGTGAAAAGGCTGTTCCCTGACGTGAAAGTCGCCATAGGGCCTGCTATCGAAAACGGGTTCTACTATGACTTTGACAAGGCGGAACCATTCACCCAAGACGACTTAGGCCTCATCGAACAGGAGATGGCGAAAATCATCAAGGAAGACCTGCCCATCGTCCGTGAAGAAATCCCTCGTGAAGAGGCGGTTGCCATGTTCCGCGAGGCAGGCGAGGCATATAAGGCCGAGCTAATAGAGGACATGCCTGAGGATGAGGTGGTAAGCCTCTATCGTCAGGGTGAGTTTGTAGACCTCTGTAGAGGCCCGCACCTTGAGTCTACCGGCAAAATCAAAGCGTTTAAGCTCTTGAGCGTTGCAGGGGCCTACTGGCGGGGCGATGAGAAAAACAAGATGCTGCAGAGGATATACGGAACTGCATTTCCCACCGTTGAAGAACTTGACCGCCACCTTGAGATGCTGAAGGAGGCTGAGAAGCGCGACCACAGGCGGCTTGGCAGAGACCTTGACATCTTCAGCATCCACGAAGAAGGCGGCGCCGGCCTTGTGTACTGGCATCCGAAAGGCGGCATCATCAGAAAGATCATAGAGGACTTCTGGCGCGACGAGCACCTTAAGCGCGGGTATGACTTGGTGTTCTCGCCTCACATAGCGAAGAAGGACCTCTGGGAGATTTCAGGCCACTGGGGATGGTACAGAGAGAACATTTACTCACCTATTGATATTGACGGGGTCGAGTACATCCTCAAGCCTATGAACTGTCCGTTTCATATCTTGATGTACAAGACAAGGACCAGATCTTACAGGGATCTGCCGCTACGATGGGCAGAGCTTGGAACTGTCTATAGATATGAGCGGTCAGGCGTACTCCATGGAATGCTCCGGGTGAGAGGCTTCACGCAGGACGATGCCCACTTGTTCATGCGTCCGGACCAGCTCGAGGAGGAGATTATAGGGGTAATCGATCTGGTCAAGTTCATGATGGAGGCTTTCCAGTATAAAGAGTACGAATTTGAGCTGTCAGTCCGAGATCCCAACAGAAAACAAGAGTATGCAGGTTCAGACGATATATGGGATCTGGCGGAGAATGCGCTGATTTCAGCTATGAATAAGGCAGGTATCGAGTTTAGGCGTATGGAAGGGGAAGCCAAATTCTACGGGCCTGCAATAGACGTCCATATCAAGGATGCCTTAGGCCGTGGATGGCAAGGCCCCACGATTCAGGTGGATTTCAACTTGCCGCAAAGGTTCGGCCTGTATTATATCGGGGAAGACAATGCACAACACCAGCCTGTAATGATTCATCGCACAGTATTGGGCTCAATGGAGAGGTTTGTTGCAGGCCTCATTGAGCACTATAACGGTGCATTTCCGGTGTGGTTGGCACCTTCTCAGGTGCGCATAATCCCTATCGCTGATCGCCACATTGAGTACGCTAAGCGTGTTGAAAAGGCTTTCCGCGACTTAAACCTTCGAGTTGAGACTGATGCAAGGCCTGAGAAGGTTGGGTATAAGATTCGCGAAGCCCAGCTGGAGAAAGTCCCGTATATGATAATCGTCGGGGACAAAGAGGTCAGCGAGGAGAAGATTTCAGTTCGTTCCAGATCCGAAGGAGACCTGGGCCAAATGGCGATGGAGGAGTTCACAAGCAGGATACTAAAGGAGATCAGTGAGAGAGTCTAGAGTCTAGGGCGAGGGTGACATTTTCTCAGGCCGCCTATAGGGTGACATTATCACAGGCCGATCACAAAAGTTGATGCTCGTAATTGACTCCGGATATTGATTATGCTATATTTAACATTGCATTAAACCGAACAATACTGGCTGATAGTGGCATACGATGGCTACAGGCCGGTATTGGACGGAGGCTGACAGGTAAATAAATCTAAGAAGAAGCCTGCTGCTTCTCACCTTGCAGCGTCCATCTTACGGATGGCATTTCAAGTAATGCCGTCCACAACAACTTACGGCGTTTAGGACTGCTAGTAGGGTTATGTAAGAGTGGAGCCCGTATTCCGGTAATATCGGTACGATTCGGGCTTATGCAAAATATCTCTTACCACGGATTAGTTGTAAGAGCGGGCTGTATGCCCGCTTTTTACGTTACGACGGATCTGCAAATTCTTCAGGGGGTGAGGCACAATCGCCAGAGATTTAAGAGTGAACAATGACATTCGTGCGCGTGAGATAAGGCTGATTGATGAGACCGGAGAACAATTGGGTATTATGGTTCTTAAGGAAGGTCTCAGGATTGCAGCTGAGAGAGGTCTCGACTTGGTTGAGGTTGCGCCGAATGCGAGGCCGCCGGTTTGTCGTTTGATAGACTATGGCAAGTACAAGTATGAACAGGCCAAGCGTGAGAGGGAAACCAGGAAAAAACAGAAGACCATGGATATCAAGGAAGTCAGGATGACCCCGAAAATTGAAGGTCATGACTTCCAGGTAAAGGCTAGGAATGCAATTAGATTCCTGCAAGATGGTGATAAAGTTAAGGCCACTGTGAGGTTTCGCGGGCGCGAAATTGTTCACGCGGATATCGGGCGAGCGTTGCTTCAAGACCTGGCTGAAGAAGTGAAGGACTATGGATTCGTTGAACGCGAACCCCGAGTCGAAGGACGACATATGGTTATGATCCTGGCACCTATAACTTCTAAATAGAGCCGGTGAATGCAAGTAAGCATCTATGGATTTGACGAATGTTCCATTAAATTGTCCTAACAAAGGAGAGACATACCGTGCCAAAGAAAAAGACTCATCGCGGTGCTGCTAAGCGTTTTAAGGTTACGGGCAGCGGTAAGATTGTCAGACGCAAGGCTTGTATGAGCCACAAGACAGGAAAGAAATCATCAAAGGTGAAGAGGCGCTTAAACAAGCCTGCAGTAGTTGCGCGTGGAGATGCTGCTAAGCTTAAGAAGCTTCTTGGCAACTGACGACATGCATCTTACATCTTTGCAAATGCCAAATCCAAGGAGGAATTGATATGCCTAGAACTAAAGGGGGTCCGGTTACGAGACGCCGACATAAAAAGATCCTGAAAATGGCGAAGGGATACAAAGGTGCGAAAAGCAAAGTGTTCCGTCGTGCCAATGAAGCAGTAATAAGGGCTCTCCACTATTCATATAGAGACAGACGCAATAAGAAACGGGATTTCCGCAGGCTGTGGATTACCAGGATAAACGCAGCCGCGCGTATGAACGGCATGTCTTACAGCCGGTTTATTTGCGGACTGCAGAAAGCAGGAGTTAGCATAAACAGAAAAGTCCTGGCGGACCTTGCAGTCAACAACCAGGAAGCTTTTGAAGAACTTGTTAAGATAGCCCGTGACAGTCTGGATAATGCCTAAGCTAAGTGGGGTCAGATAGTATAGGTATTACGATAACCAGTAGGCGGAACAAGAAAATAGTGGAAGCTCGGAAATTGAAACGGCGCCTTCACCGGGAAGAAAAGAAGAGGTTCTTGTTGGAAGGTATCCGTGGAATTGAAGAGGCGTTGAATACGGGCGCCAGGATCTATGAGGTCCTGATAAGCCCGTATTTGTTTAGGAACGCCAGAGGGAGCAAGTTGTATGAACGCCTGGTAGACGCCGGGGTAGAAATCCATGGCGTTACAGCCGAAGTCTTGGAATTTGTGGCAGATACGGAAACGCCCCAAGGCATAGTGGCGATTGTCGGGTTTCCCGACTTAAGGCCTGCTCTTCATGGAACCCCTTTGGTAATGCTTGCCTATGAAATCCGAGATCCGGCAACCTCGGCACACTTATCCGAAGTGCCGATGCCTTTGGATTGGCAGGGATAATCCTTTCCGGAGATGTTGTGGATCCGTTTAATGCTAAATGCATCAGAGCAACTATGGGCAGCATATTC